>Ga0222712_10001027_pt1 | contig 35804 bp, 46 predicted proteins | sample C33_657DmetaG_FD_165043 | JGI IMG/M metagenome (GOLD analysis project Ga0222712, IMG submission 165043) | Estuarine water microbial communities from San Francisco Bay, California, United States - C33_657D | ecosystem: Environmental > Aquatic > Marine > Unclassified | place: USA: California... | reverse complement strand
TTCTATAAAAGTCTTTTTAATCTAATTTAATATCTAATTTTTTCATAAGATATTTAATATGTTCAATAACATCGGCATCATAATCATCTGAGTTTTTTAACATTTTTCGTAAAACCTTAAGAGACCATGTTGGTTCCTGTTGCTTCATTTTTTCATATGTATCATTAAATGCAATATCAAACTTTTCTTCTGGGGTCATAATTGTTTCGAGATTTATGGGTATCTTAACAGAGTTGAGGTCTTATGTCAAGGGAGCAGAGACATCAGAAAGAGGAACACTCCAAAGAGTTGGAAGAGGAGGAGGATGAGGAGCATAAAAAAAGGAGTTCTTGTGGAACTCCTCTATTTATTTTTTAGGTTTTATATCAACCGATTACTGGGGCAGTAAGAGCAACAGGAGTTGCTTCTACGTTAGCAAGGTCTAAAGGAAAGTTATGTGCGTTCCTTTCGTGGACCACTTCTAGACCCAAATTTGCCCTATTAAGCATATCTGCCCAAGTAGGAATTGCTCGTCCTTGGTTATCTAGAATTGATTCATTAAAATTTAGACCATTGAGATTGAAAGAAGAAACGGCAATTCCCATAGCAGCACACCAGATACCCACAACGGGCCAGGCAGCGAGGAAGAAGTGGAGACTGCGGGAGTTATTAAAGGAAGCATATTGGAAAATAAGACGACCAAAATAACCGTGAGCAGCAACGATATTATACGTTTCTTCTTCTTGACCGAACTTATAACCATAATTTTGGGATTCAGTTTCGGTAGTTTCACGAACGATTGAAGAGGTTACGAGGGAACCCCTATTATACCTCATTTTCATAAGGAGTGGACTATATCATCAACCTAAGTTGTATTAGGTTGTCGGGCACTTATTCCTGTTATTAAGGGGACTAAACCCCTCAGGTAGTCTCTGAACCTTTCTCAGATGTATCTGAGACTTGGATGCTGATTGCCGTATTACTAAACTTTTCACAAGACCAACCATATGCATTTTCTCTTTGTTTTTTTAATAAAGGTGTTACCCTCTTGAAGTTTTGATTAGGAACTATTTTTTGTAGTTCTTCTAAAACTTCTCCACCAGTTTCGCAGTTTATTATACAAACTGTTTCTACTTTATTGTGAAAGAAAATATACTTATCAGTAGAAGTAATAGCAACATTTTTGTTTCTATTCTTACCACCAATTTTACCACCAACACTTCTCATTTTCATAGCATACTCAGACTTTACAGAACGAGCAGACATTTCTTTTTGATAATCAGAACTCCAAAAGTTTTTCTTGGATAATCTCAGTGCTTGGTGTGTTTTATAAGCACCTTCAACTCTAAGAAGTCTCCAACCTTCACCATCAAAACCACACATCAAGTTATATGCTGCTAAGTCATAAACTTGACCGTATACATCGTATCTTATTTTATGTGCGAGTATGTGGTCGTCAAAAGATAATGAAATTAGATTTTCTGAATTATCTGAACCACCATCGTGTTTTGGGACAATATGGTGTTCTTCAAGATAAGTATTGGGAGGATATGTTTTAGATTTACATTCCTCAATAAAAGATAAGTAGTGATTAGTCATACTGTTTATGTTACCAGAGTTATTTATATAAGTCAAGTAACATTTTAGTAACTTAGGGTTCCAGCAGTTCACCCGATTTTCACTTACTGATTACTCAGCAAGGGCACAGTTCCCTATGCATTGCGGAAAAAAGACTTCCACCAAAAACACCTGCAACACCCAACATATGAAACGGATTCATAAGAATATTGTGTTCTGCAGAAAATACAAGCATATAATTAAAGGTTCCAGAAATACCAAGAGGCATTCCGTCACTAAAACTTCCTTGACCAAAGGGATAAATCAAGAATACAGCAGTCGCAGCAATAGCAGGAGCACTATAAGCAACTGCAATCCAAGGACGCATTCCAAGTCTGAATGAGAGTTCCCACTCACGACCAAGATAGCACCAAACACCAATCAAAAAGTGGAATACCACTGCTTGATATGCCCAACCATTATAAAGTGCTTCATCAATAGAAGCAGCATCCCAAAGATTATAAAGATGCAATCCAATAGCATTAGAAGAAGGAACAACTGCACCAGAGATGATGTTGTTTCCATACATTAGAGAACCTGCTACTGGTTCCCTAATACCGTCAATATCTACTGGCGGATTTGCAATAAAAGCAATAATAAAAACTGAAGTAGCAACAAGTAGGCAAGGAATCATAAGGACTCCGAACCAACCAACATATAAACGATTGTCAGTTGAAGTAACCCACTCGCAGAAGTTCTGCCAGGGGTTAATAGTATTAGAACGTGTAGCAATTGTAGCAGTCATTTAATTGAAAAGGGGTAAATATGAGTTCGGGGGACGAACTGGTTACATTATGTCCTACACCACCCTCCAGTGCAGGTATGAGAGACGCTTTACTTCTGATGGTCTCGGTTGCAGAAGACACGGTTCTTAACCCCGTGTATGTATATATGATAACACTGTCAGGGTTTCCTGTCAATAGGTCCAATTACCTAACTGGCACAGTATAAATAAGAACCCTTTGTCAGCATGAATATTCGTTAATTTTATCCAGAACCATATTCAAGTACTGGTCCGCAAGTGCTTTTGGGTCTGATGTATATCCAATATATTCAGTCTGAAGTTTCTGCTTCAACTTCAGAACCTGATACTTCATTTCTTCTTTAGTCAATTGTCCTCTAGGCATACAAAAAATCCTTCTCTCCATATTTAGAGAGAAGGATTGATATTGCTATTTTTTATTTGAGAGTTTCAATACATTCAGTGCGATTGCTGATATAAGTATTCCACAGAATATTGAGATAATATCAGAAGTCACCATACTCCCGGAAGAATCTGCCCAGTCGTCAAGTAAGTGCCTACAGCAATTACAAATCCCAACATCGCAAGTCTTCCGTTAAGAATTTCTGCCTCGGGGGTAAATCCAAATTTCATTTTTTTTCTCCTTAGTAAGTGTCGGAAAGTTGATTGATAGAGTGTGCCAGAAGCACAAGGAAAGCAATAATCGTTACGGTAAAAATGAGTTCGTTCATCAGATTACACCAAAGAAGAGGTTCCCAGTAAGCGCATAAGAAACAACTGCGGCAACGAATCCTAGCATTGCAAATCTTGAATTTGCCTTTTCTGCTCTTTCGGCATAAGTCTCAAGTGCATAACGCTCTGCATCGGTTGGAGACACATACATTTCAGGTTCCTTTGCGAACAGGTTTTGTTGCCCGTGCTCATTGGTCGTAACGGTCATTGTAGTCTTATAAAGAACTATGTCATTATATAGGCAACGGGAGGTGATGTCAAGTACCCCGAGTCAGAAGACCCTAACTTGGTGGCGGGGAGGGATTTGTGATTCTTCCTAGGTAAGGGTCATAGTTCATCAGGTCATCAATTGTCATATCAGAACCCTGAGTTTCCCAAAAATGAAGAAGACCATCATGACTCTGGCGATGAAAGACATCAATGTGCTCAGGGTGAATAGAAGAACCTAAAGCAATCTTATAAAGGAACAGAGGAATGGAAAAGGTATTGCCAGAATTATAAATTAAGTCATCGGCAACTGCTCTAGGTTTTACACCGTTATCAAGTTTATACTTATCTCCACGAACATGATGCTTTAGAATCTTTTCGGCATGATGACGAGTAATCATATAAGCAGCAGTTGAAAAATCATTCACAAATCTCTTATGAAGTTTTACATGTAAATCACCGGTACAAATAATAGCAAGTTGAATTACATCATAATCATAAGGAACCTTGGCAATAATATCATTCCAGGTAAAGTTCCAGCATCTGGCAAGTTGTAAATCCACATCATCTTCCATAATAATTGCATAAGGACTGTCAGAGGTCCCTATCCAGTGCTGGAGTGCCTTGAGATGAGAGGTAGTACATCCAATCTCACCAGAGGTCATATTGTCAGGATAACGACCCTTAATGATATCACTCAGGTCATCTTCTCTTCCATCATATGCAGAGATACGAGTATAGTTTTCAATTTCCCAATACTTAAACTGCTCCTCCATATATTCCTTTCTTTCTGGTTGCCCATCCAGATTCAGATAATATACTGGAGAAAGATTTTTAAGTTTATATGCCGCTTTATTTTTGTCCATTTCTATTGCTGATATTTGGAGTTGTCTTTTGCAAGGTGTACAATCTTTGGTTCAAAATCACAGTATCCAGCAAAGACTTCTGGATATGCATATTCTGGACCAAGAGTATGCACTGAATTTTGATTTTCAATAAAATACTTATTCATATGACTTTCATCATGCCATACTGCAATCACATCATTTTCTAAGTCAAGATTGGTTCTTTCCATTAGAGTATCAATCATAGTACAAACTTCAAAAACTTTTCCACCCCACAAACATCCCTGATAATATACGGATAAATCATCAGATTCTGTTATGTGTGCTAAAGATTTTGTATTAGTCTCAAAGGCACCTGGATACTTGTTATGAGGAGGCATACCAAGTGCATGACAAGGATGATGTACTCCAAATAATGGTTTATCGGTAAAGAAATCTTCTTCTAAAATTTTATCAACAACGAGAGCATCAGCGTCAATGAAAACCAACCAGTCATTCTTAACAATTTCATCTCTTGCACTGTTAAGAATTTCGAATCTCTTAAGCGTAATGAACGGCCAGTCAAGGTGTTCTTGCGGATAAACTTTAACATCTTCTGGAAAATCTCCTTCACCATCAGTGAATACTAAAAACGTCTTTTCGGTATTAGGTAGAAAATATTCTTTAATATTCTCATAATACCTAGGAAGAAAATCAAGGTACTTGCCCGTACCAACAAATGCAATAGCAACTTTCATACCACAATCCAAGTTTCGGGAATAATATCTTTAGTATCTAGGTGCTCATTATTAGACCCTCTAAACCATCCAGAAGGTGCTACAACCTGCCTACTATTTGATAACCATGCACCCCACCAGGAGAATGAAGAGTTGGCAATAATGTGTCCAGAGCACAAAGTCATCAGACACAAATCAACATAGTTTGTATTTCCTTCAGCAATCAAGAATCTATCATCAGAGAATAACTCTTGTTGATTGCACCATTCTGGGTCATCGGAGAACACAAGAACTTCACCATTATCAAACTGCTTTAATGCCTCTTCATAATAATCAAGTCCAAGTGCAGTATGATTTAGATTTGTAATATAGTCAGTTCTACGAATATGAAGTGCAATAGGAGCACTCTCAAATTGAGACATCATCTCATTACAAGGTTCTAGAATCTCATCTCGAAACTCAAAGTCTTTTAGCAACTCATCACGAATGTGCTTGAAGTATTTCTCTGTTTGAAAGTATCCTTGAATAGAAACCCAATCAGGACACTCATTAAACAACTTCTCATTAAATGAAAAGGTGTCTTCAACAACTGTAGGTCTATCAACATCAATAAACTGAACATTTAATTGACTAGTAGAAGCAAGTTTGAATGGATTGAATAATTGATGGTCAGTCCATTCATTTTTATTTTGTGTGGGAGGAAAGCAATATTCAAATCCACGATGTCTTGCAATACCTTTAAGTGCGGAAAATTGGAACATCTGATTTCCCAATCTTCCCAATTGCCCTAGAGCATTAAATCCAATCATAACTTACTAATCAACTTTTCAATATTTGGTAGGTAATAATTTTCTATGATATTAGACCATTCAAAGTTTTTAGAATACTCAAAAATTTCTTTTCTGCGAGAAATTGAATATTCTCTGTTCTTAATTATGATACTTTCAATATATTCAATATCATTAATTCTTTTTTCTGGAATTACATCGATAAACTCTTTATCCAAATCAAGATTTGCTGTTGCAAATTCACTGATTACAATACCAAGTCCAGCAGCAAGTGCTTCCATCAATACAAGAGAATGTGCTTCACCATCACTTAATAATACCAGATTTCCGTAATTTGTCAACTCCCCGTGAAGAGTATCTTTATCCCATTCTCCAAGATAATTTTTATTCGTATTAAATCTTGAATCTGCGAGATTACCAGCATACCAAAGAGAATCAATTGACCGGAATAAATGTTGTCTTTTACGATAGTCTACCTTAGCCAAATAGATACTTCTATCGGGATATTTTGGATCATCAGTCCTTTTAAATAGGGAAGAATTTACACCATTTGGATTGATGTATAATTTTTCTTCGGGAATTTCAGCAAAAAACTTATAAACTTTTTTAATGTTCTCGGACAGGCAAAAGATATTTGGTTTATAATCCTGAAAGAGTCTGAAGATATTTACATATCCATTCATCATATCTTGCCGTTCAATATACCCAAAGTGAGAAGTTATTGCACAAGGATACTGAATATATGGATAAAGTATAATCCAGTCATCATAATTGATGTGAACAAAATCTGGTCTAAAATCATTCACACGTTGAATGATTTCACTTGGATTTGATATGTTTATAATCTTAACGGTATGTCCCAATTTTTCCAATGAAAGTTTATAGTCCCAGATTAAACTTTCAACTGCCCCCCAACCTACTGGTGGTATTTGAGTTGCTGGTCCAATAATACAAATTCTCATAATAGTGATTGAAGTTTGGGGGCATATTCAAATTCCAAGATATTGGAAAGACCAAAAGTTTTAATTCCATAATCTCTAATTTGATTCCTATTCTTTACGGAATATTCTTTATTTTTTTCTAGAACATCTTTAATATAAGAAAGGTCTTCAATCTTATCTTCTGGAATTACATCAATAAAATCCAAACTTGCATCCAATTCCACAAATACTTGCTCAGAAACCACTACACCCAACCCACAAATAAGTGCCTCCTTAACAACCAGTGGTGTTGTGTTTTCAACAGAACTTAAGAGAGTAAAGTTAGAATACTTAGTGATTTCAGTATTTAATTTTTCTCTCAACATTTCCCCCTTATAGTTTGTTCTATTGCTGAACTTACCACACTCCATTCTACCAATAAAGTCAATATTATCAAAATCTTGAATAAGGTATTGACGTTTTCTATCACAAATTTGAGAGAAAGAAAGTGTGCGATCATATGTTGGATTCTCATCGAATTGATAAGAATCTGGAAGAACTCCCAATCTACTTAACCAGCAATGATTTTCATCAGCACCAAATTTTACAAAAGTATTAATGTCTTTTTGACTTGAGGAGAAGATATAAAAATCTTTATTCTTACTATAACTTTGTGCTATGGTATTATAGTTGTCCCTTGTCCACATATCTGGATGATTGATATATGGGTAATGACTTGATACAATTAACTTGCCAGAAATTATATTCAAAATTTTCGGAATAATGTCATGAAAAACATCGTAATGAAGATGGACAATATCGAATTCTTCTTCTTTTAATTCCTCAATGATTTGAGATCTATCTGGAGTATTAATAATTGCCCCCGTATGTCCAAGTTCTCCAAGAACCGTTGCATAATCCCAAATCATCATTTCAACAGCACCCCACCCATCAGGAGGGATTGGCATAATGCCAGGACCAATAAACGCAATATTCATTCAATTATCTCAAGAAAGTTCTGTAAACATATCCATATGCTTACCATTATATCTCCTATATTCAACAAATAAATCTGGTTGGGTCTTCAAAAGATATCCCAGTGCAGTTTGTTCGGTATTCACAAGTCCATTATTAATCATTTTATTAATAAAAATATTATCAATTTCATTATTTACTTTTTTAACCGCCTCAAGTTCTCCGCCAAAAAAAGACCCACAAGTAAATGCTCTGGCATCCCATAGATATTCTTCTGTTAAAGTTTCGGACTGCACCAAATCTTGATAATAATCCATATTCATTTGGAGTAAAAACTTTTCACCAATTTGATCTAATGCATCCAAAGATGCCTGACTTGGAAAATTATTGTTTGTATCAAATCCTTCAAAATGTCTAGAAGCACCAGCATCAATCCAGAAAAAATACTTACTATCAAATGGATTGAGTTCTATTGCCCGATCCAACCATTTAAATTTTGAATACTGAACCACATTATACATTGGATGCTGACACTCAATTCTTTGAGGAGCACCTATTTTACTTTGATATTCATTGGAAGAAATTATTTTTTGAATTTCATCCTTTAAATAGTAATAAGGAATTTCTAAAACATTGTGTGTGATTATTTTTGTTGGATTCTCTCTTCTTTTTTCGATGAACTCAACTAAGTCATCTTCACAAAAAACAATCATAGGAGTCTTAAGTTGAAGAGTTTTTTCAAACCATTTCAAATAATCATCCCAAGATCTACCATCATTACCATTCATTCTTTCCCTTTCAATATTAAAAAGAGAAGTCACTAAACAAAATTTATTTTCCATTCGGTAATTCCATCGATTTTGGAATCCACAAATCCATACAACTACTCATAATGTCCTTATGTTTTCTAACATAATTTATTTCTTTAAAAAATTCATCAAATTGAGAATCGTGAAATAAGTGAGGGTAACCATGACTTAAATTCTCAATGAATATTATAGGATTATTTCTTTTTATTGTCTCAATACCTCCACTTAAAACTGAGTTTTCATGACCTTCAACATCTATTTTAATCATGGTAATATTAGTTAGATTTAAACTATCCAAAGTTTTAGCAACTACTTTGTCTTTAACAATAAATGATTTATTTTCACCCTTACTTCCATCATATGAATGTAACGAAAACCCACCAAAATTAATTGCTTCACTATTATATAAGATTTTTTCAGAATTAGAATCGCTAAGTGCGTAATCCATAATCTTACAATTTTTACCTATTAAATTAAGTTTAAGTAACTCAACATTTTTTTCAAAAGGTTCAAAACAAATTATTTCATCATGTTCTAAAAATTCCGAAAAAAACAAAGAATGATTACCAATGTTTGCCCCAATATCAATAATTGTTTTTTGTTTTTTAAAATTATTTCTTACAAAATCTAAAAAATTTATTTCAAAAAAGTTACCAGTTCTACTTATTGTTGATGATACTGTTTCATTTTCATTTTCATGTAAGTTTATAATTATTTTTTTATTTAAATGAGTAATTTCTGTTTTCATAGTTTAATTTTTGTTTATTTTTGATTTATAATATTAGGTAAATTATCAGAATTTAGAAATAATTACCGATGGAAGTGTGCTATCACATTTTAGTCTTTCAATCAAATCATTATCAAATTCTGATGGGTCAATCCACCAATCTTCAAATGGATATTCCTTTCCTTCATATCCAGGTTGTTCAACATAAACATTTGAACAAACTAGAAGATATCCATGAGAATTAAGAATACCCCTCTGAGGTTCTCTATACGTATCACCATAAAGGTATCCGTCATGCTCAATCGTAATTACTTTAAATCTATACTCATCCAAAGGTAAAAGTTTAAGAACATCCAAACTTAGAGTATCAACATCTAGAGAAAGATAATCTATACTTTTTGGAAATTCATATTCCTCAAATTGTTTTTTATAGTCAACCTCCAAAGCATTTTCATTTAGATGAACTCCATTTTTTCTACTGGAATAACTTTCATTATATAAACTTTCAATTTCTACACTAATTGATGTCCAATTATCATTTTGAAAATAATAAGTATTATTTGAAGTGATTGAGTTACAACTCCCAATATCTACGCAATAACCATCTTTTTTAAAGTTTAAAATATTTGCAGCAAATTGATCTTGCTTTGCATCAGAATTAAATTGGGGCATAATAACTTCAGTTGTTTTTTCTATAATTTGATCTAAGATATCTATAAACTTTTCATTTGTCCATAAATTATACTTTTCTTCTAGAGGAGAAAATCCATTTTCAATGATTGATGACAAAGAATTATTTTCTACACAAATGGAAGGTTGAACATCCCAAATGTGAGCGAACATGTTACTTTCACAAATTGCTAATGGTTTTTTAACAGAAAGTGCATAATCTATTGTAGAAGAAATGCCATTATAATAATTCTCGTATTTTTCATAGAAGAAAATATTTAAATCATTTTTAGCAAGAAAATCTAACATTTCATTATCAGTCAAAAAATCATGAGTCATATTTAATTTAATATTATCATGAGTGATACAATTCAAACAATCTTGCTTGATAGCAGAAATGTCATTTGCATCAGGACAGAAATGAGAAGATGTTAAATGTAAATTGATTTGAACTTTTTTATCAGAAAGTTGTTCATTTACAATTCTACAAATTTCATCAAAGTATTTTATTCTAAATCCAAATCCAAAAGATCCTACATGTAAAGTATCATCATTCCTTTCTATTTTAGGTGATTGATAATCAAATAAAGGTCTTGCTAATGCAAAGTTATTACTGTCAACATTTTTATGATAAGGATCTTGGTGTAAATAATAATCAAAGAATGTGGCATATCCTACATTATGAACAATTAAATATTGTTTAACTCCAAGATCTCTATACTTCTGAACTAATTGCGGAGTCACCCAAGGCATTGTTCCACCCAGGTAATTGTAAATAATTGCTTCGGGTTTATGATCTTCATAAGAACTTTTAAGTTCTTCCTGAGAATTCATTTCATGATACATGAAATTATATTTTTTAGATTTGGATGCGATATTTCCAAATCTTTTTCCATACTGATAGACTCCACAATTTTCTATGGAGTGATTGATTATAAAGACATTCATAATATTTTATACCTCTTTGAAATATGGAAATTTGGTTTCAACATCATTATAGTACTTTTTGTAATGATGAACTAATTTTTTATTATTTGTTTGCCAATCAATGTCAGTATTACATTCAGTAAAATCGGCATTTAAGTGTTCTCTTTCCCCTATAAGGGCAAATAGCATTGGTATGATTATATCATGAGCATAAAAAGCATACCATGATTGAGTAAATTTTTGTAAAAGATTAGGAATAGAAATAAATTTATTGTACGCTTTAATGAAGGTTTCTACTTTAAATATTGCTGGTGTTGCTCCCCATTCATCTACAATTATAGCACCTTCTATCTCCTGTAATATTTTTTTTGTTGGCAATGGAACTCCCCTATTTCTTAGAGAACCTAAAAGATTGATATTTGATGGTATATTTAATTGACCTCTTATTAAGACATCAGGATCCATTAATAACAAATATTCACTCCGAGAATATTCAATAGTTTGATGTACTCTACTTAGAAAAGTTAAAAGAGCATCTTGAATTTTTGATTGAAATTCTGGAAGTAAATAAACATTATGCATAGTGTTTTGATAATAAAAACTCATCGTGTCTTTATCATTTTTTATTTTTATATTACTATCATCCTTAAGTAAAAAACTATAATCTTCATTACTTTCATTAAAAATATAAATTTTATTTTCTGGATAAAATTTTCGCAATTCTTGTATTGCAAATGATACTGCTTCGACTTCATCAAAGCAACTCATCATAATGCCAATATTTGTTACGTTAGTTGTCATAGAATTGATAATAAAGTGTTTACTCGATTTATATATGTATGGTTCTCTTGGACAAACTTCATGCCATCAGATATTAATTTATAATTGTTCCTATTCTTCATACCATCATAAAATAGATCTTCAATATTTTCATTGTAAATACAATTTCCCTCAAGTTCGGCATATACTGCTTTTGAATTTGTCAATCCTAAATGACCATAACTAATGTTTTTAAATACTCTGCAAGTTAATAATTCCTGTTTTAAATGCTCTGGACCACGAATATCAATACCTAAAATTGATTTTTGCGTATTGATAATTACATCACACATGGACACAGGATTTTGCCAAGGGTCATTGTGAATGAATTTGATTTGATTGTCGCCACATGCTTTTAAGAATGGTTGCCAATTGGAATAGTTTTCACATACTCCATGAGCAGAAATGGTTCCGAAGAAATAAATTGCATTTTCTCTTTCTAAATAAATGTCTCCTTCCTCAAATTCATCAGGAAGAAGATTTGTCGCCCAAGCAATGTATACCTTATCATAATCATCCATTTCATAATCCACATAATCATTTTTAACTTTAATTTTTTCAAGTGTTTTGGAAACAAAATAACAAGCAGGTCCAATCTTAGTTGCTGTATTTTTATCTAGAGAATATTCTTGAATATGATCTTTAAAATTAACTGCAGACATTCTAATATCAATATATCTCCCAGCACCTTGATATTTAATTGGTGATGGGCAATACATGATTAAGTAACAACTTGTGCCATTAATGGGAATTTTTTTATCTGAAAATCCCTCACCAATAAACAGACAATTTGTATAATCAAAGTCTTCTGGATAATCATCGTCATGAAACCAATAGACATCATATCCCAAACTTTTAAATGCTCTATAATATGCTTCATGAACATATGAATGAGTATGAGAATATAACGGGTGTCCCCAAATAATTACTTTAGAATATTTCATTTACAACTATCGTAATAAGTATTTTCAATGAACCATCTGTAAGTTTTCTGCAGTCCCTCATAAAGATTATGCTTCGGATTCCATCCAAGTTCAGTCATTTTAGAATAGTCTAATGGACGATTGGGAGTTCCATTTGGTCGTGTTGTATCCCATTCAATGTCTCCAGTATACCTAACAATGCCGGCAATTATATTTGCAAGATTTTGAATTGTTACATTTTCACCAGAACCAACATTAATGAGTTCAGCATTTTCAAAATGTTCCATTGCAAATAAGCAGGCATCTGCAAGATCATCCGAATAAAGAAACTCACGCATTGGAGTTCCATCACCCCAGAAAGTTACAAACTTACCATTTGAATTATTAAATTTGTTCATAATTGCAGGAATAACATGCCCATTTTCCGGATGAAAATTATCGCCAGGACCATAAAGATTTGACGGCATAAGTGACACAGATTTAAATCCATATTGCTTACGATATGCCTGGAGCATTTTAATTCCAGAAATTTTAGCAATTGCATATGCATCATTAGTTGGTTCAAGATGACCAGTCAATAATGATTCTTCTTTAACTGGAACTTCAGCAAACTTAGGATAGATGCAAACTGATCCAAGAAATAAAAACTTTTCAACACCAGATCTATAAGAACTATTAATTAAATTAGTTTGAATTTGTATGTTCTCGTAGATAAAATCTCCAGAGAATGTGTCATTTGCATAGATACCACCAACACGGGCAGCTGCATCAAAAACATACTCTGGTTTTTGATCTTCAAAAAAATCAAGAACATCTTTTTGATTTAAAAGATCCAACTCTTGACGAGTTTTAGTAACAATATTTGTATATCCATTTTCTTTTAAGTTTCTCACAATGGCAGATCCAACAAGTCCTCTGTGACCTGCAACAAATATTTTAGAGTCTTTTTTCATGATATCAAGGAATTACAATTTCAGCATTTGGTAGTGGGAACAATAATTTTTTCCCTTTGAACTTTGGACTATTAATAAAGAAATTTTTAAAGTGCCAAGGAAGAACTACAAAGACATCATATTCCTCAATTACAGAATCTTCATTTTTAATTGGTATCCAAGTTCCTGGTGTAAATGATCCGTCTTTATCAGGGTTAACTTCACCAACAACAGTAATGTCATCACCAGTAACGCCCCAAGTTTGAAGTGTTACATTACCCTTTGTACTAGCTCCAAGGGCAGCAATTTTTAATCCACCCTCTTTACACTTGTTAATGAGTTCCCAAAACTTAATTCTACATTCTTCAATACGGAAAGAAAAATCATCCCAAGGTTCGGTAGTGTTGAGTTTACGGTCCAATTCTTCCTGAAGAAGATCATTTAACATTTCAGTTGCTTCTTCATATTTACTATTTTTATTAGCAACTACAAGTGAAATACTTCCACCATTTACATCATTAAATTCAAAATCAATAATCTTAAATCCTGCCTGATCCATGATGTATTTTAGTTGTCGCATTCCATAATATGATAGATGCTCATGGCATACGGTATCAAAAGAATTTGCACGAAGCATCTCAGGCATATAACTCTGCTCCAAAACCCAAATACCATCTTCAGGATCTAAAATAGAATTAACTTCTTTAGCAAACTGACAAGGATCTTCCAAGTCATAGAACATTGAAAATGAAGTTACTAACTTTGCATTATTAGTTCCAAAAAATTTCCTAAAAGTTTTTTCAGTAAAAAAGTCTGCAATATAATCTACATGTTCTTTGAAATACTTTGAAAACTTTTTAGAAGTTGGATCAATACTTACCAGTTTTAATTCTGATGAAAAGAATCCAAGGAATGTTCCATCATTTCCAGCAATATCAATTACAATATCATTTTCTTTTAGATCAAGAAAATTAGAAATTTTTTCACACTTAGATTTTAGATGTTTTACCATACTGGCATTTAATCCAGAACGATATCCATATTCTTCCCCATACATCGTAGGAAGATCAAAGGTATGCTCTAATTGAACGTGCCCACATCCACCCGTTAGTTCATCACACTTAACAAGTTTTAAAGGTCCACGGTACATATCGAGATCTACAGATTTGGGAAAAATTCCCGATAGATATTGATTTCCTAGATCTAAAACTGTGGAATAATGTTTGTTACCACAGACTCTACATTTTTCTATTTTATGAAACATACTATTGTCCATAAATGCACATATCCTCAACTAATTGTTTAAATGAAATTTTAGGTTCCCAACCTAGTTTTTTCTTTGCCTTAGAGGCATCACCTAACAAAGTCTCTACTTCAGCAGGTCTGAAGTATTTAGAGTCAACTTTAATGACTGCTTTTTTAGTATTCCAATCATATCCTACCTCATCAAGACCTTCACCCATCCATTCAATCTTCATACCAAAATAAGGTGCTGCTTCCTCAACAAACTCACGCACCGAGTACTGCTCTCCTGTGGCAATTACATAGTCATCAGGTTCATCTTGCTGCAACATCAACCACATCGCCTCTACGAAGTCCCTAGCGTGTCCCCAGTCACGTTTTGCATTTAGGTTGCCGAGATATAATATATCTTGTTCCCCAACTGAAATGCGTGATAATCCTCTAGTGATTTTTCTTGTGACAAAAGTTTCTCCTCTTCTAGGGGATTCGTGATTGAAAAGAATTCCAGAAGATGCATGTAATCCGTAAGACTCTCGGTAGTTTTTGACAATCCAGTATCCATATAATTTGGCAACTCCATAAGGTGAACGAGGATAAAAAGGTGTGGTTTCTTTTTGAGGAATCTCTTGAACTTTACCAAACATCTCAGAAGTAGATGCCTGATAGATTCGGGTTTTATTCTCCATACCAAGAAGACGAACTGCCTCAAGAATACGAAGAGTTCCGAGAGCATCCACTTGACCAGTATATTCAGGAATCTCAAAAGATACTTTTACATGACTCTGAGCACCAAGATTATAAATTTCATCCGGTTGAACTTGCTGAATTATTCTTACAAGATTTGTAGAATCAGTCAAATCACCATAATGCAACTTGATTTGATTATAAATGTGATCAATTCTTTGCGTATTGATTTGAGAGGCACGACGAATAATACCATGAACCTCATATCCTTTTTCTATGAGAAGTTCAGCAAGATATGATCCATCTTGACCCGAAATTCCTGAAATTAAAGCAACTTTCATATGACAAAGTATTTTATATTATTATAGCAAAAAAGAGGAGTTTATGCAACTCCTCTTTGGGGTCTTTGGGGTCTTTGGGCTCGCCACCAATTCTTTGACTGGAAATTGGAAACCTATTGAGGGGTCATTTTGGATCCACCAGTACTTTTAGAGTCTCTCCGTGACTAAAGGGGTTCATCACCGACCAGTACTTTTAGAGACTCTCCGTGTCTTCATCATCATAGTCCTTCACATAACAAGGGACTCTATCAGTGTCTAACCATTTCACATAATTAATATCTTCCATAGCAATCAAACATTGTATTTGATTATCAAACAAATAGATGTCATTCCATTTTTTTGTATAATAGTGTTTTTTCTGAAGACGATAATCAGGTTTTCCGTTGAGTTCAATAATACCCTTCTCAACGAAACGATACTCTTCTTTCTCAAGAAGAACTTTAGATTGAATCATTATGCTTCAACAGTCTCAAGGTCTTGAATGATATAATCGATTAGAATATCATAATTATCAAGAGGGTCATCAGAAAAAATAACTCCTTCATTTTGATAGAACTTACGGACTTTCTTGTAAAGTTTCGGATTCTTTACATCAAGATAAAAATCACCATTCGCTGCGGCACGAAGAGTATTAATATCTTTCTTGAATTTGATAGTCAGAGACATCGCTTTGATTTGTTTACCTTGTTATTATAGAGTGATTTGAGTTTTATGTCAAGTGTGCCAGTAATAAAACTGGCAATCGGAATGCTCGGATTTGAACCGAGATTATTCCTGCTCCCAAAGCAGGTGCCATGACCAAGTTAGGCGACATTCCGTGGCGGAGAGAAGGAGGGTCGAACTCCTAAGGGCTTTAACACCTCGACGCTTTTCAAGAGCGTTGCAGTCACCAATCTGCTTGTCTCTCCAATAAGTCCTCAACGGACATCAAAATCAAGTCGTCTTACTTTACGCTGACGCCTTGCTTCTTGGAAGGCAAGGTCTTCATTCGTAAGAACAGTAGACTTTTCTTTGGTACTCATATAGTTTATCATAACAACCTTCGATAAGTCAAGTGCCGCAATATTTTCATTATTACGAATGGTTGCCATATTAGGGCATCCACACGCAACTGTTTTTCCAGACTTTCCTTCTATCTCACTTCCGCAAGACTTACATCTAATTTTTAAGTTTTCCATTTTTTATCAATTCAATTAATTATTGTGCCGGTACTTGCGAATCTACTGATTGTTCTTGTGGAACTGGTATGGGTGTTTGTTCAGAATCTTCAATAGATAATTTTGATGTTTTATCTACAAATGCTCTCAGCATCCAAACAAATTTACCGTGGGATTCCATCAAATCTTGAGAAATACTTGCAGTAGCATATTGCCTTTGTGATTCTGCTTCCTCAGATAAAGAAGTAAGTAATTCAATAATAGTAAGATGATCAACCATCAAACGCTTGATCATCTCATCGGATTTTGTAATTGGTTTCCCCAAAATAATTTGCTTTTGTCCCATTTCATCAATTTGGGAAATATTTGATCCTTCACCAACTGTTGCAACTTCAACCATTCTTGTGAGAGTTCCAATTGGACGTATATTCATAAATCTCATATGCTCGCTGATGCGATCAATCTCTTCAAACATAGTTTCATACTGTTCCCCAAAAAGAGTATGAAGTTGTTGAAAATCAGGACCTACCACATTCCAATGAAAAACCCACGTCTTATGAAAAAGTACAAAAAGATTTGCCTGCACATCACTAATTAATTTGTATAATTTTTCCATTACTCAAAGTAGTTTTGAGTATTTATAATGGGCAATCGCAGATTCGAACTGTGGACTTTCTGAATGTAAATCAGACACTCTAACCGCTGAGTTAATCGCCCCTAAGGTCAAGACTGACTTAACATATACTCTACAGTATTAGCAATATCATTCATAGCATCTCGGAGATTTTCTCTTTGTCCAGATTCTTGTTTACGAATTGGACGAGAACTATCACAGAGAGTCCACCTCCACTGATTCATTTCAGAGCAGAACCATAGATTAATTTTCATTTATTTTATAATATAAGAAAAGGGAAGTCGTTTCCAACTCCCCTAGTATTATGAGTGATTTATCAGAAGGTGAACTTGGTCTGGACCACTCCACCCCAAGAAGATTCTCCTTGATAACGGGCATTATTGCTCACATAGAAGAGAGCAGGAGTGATGCTGATGTTGTCCGAAACTTGATACTTATAGAAGACTTCAAGCATCGTGGCATCATCACCAACGAAGTCAGAATTACCGGGTTGACCAACGGCAGCGCCAGCAGTATTACCTTGAGCAAACACATCAGACCACTGGAGTCCAACGAACCAGGAATCAGAATCGGTGGCACCAGTTTTGGAACCTTTGCCACTTACACCATTGTATCCATAACCAACTGAGATAGAAGGGACGAATCCACTTTGGGAAGGTTGCCAGTAAGCATTCACAGCAACGCTATTGCTATCCTGACCACTGGTAAGGGCACCAGAACCGCCTCCAAGGGCGTTGAAGGTGCGAACACGACTGCCTTCAGTACCATAACGGTAAGCAACGGCAGCACCCCATTGAGGAGCACGATAACCAACTTGCGTCAAGAAGTTCAATCCACTATCGGAATTGAAGACACCAGTTTCAGTGTTATCACCATCCTGTGAGACATAGTTCAGACCAGCAAGGAAACCTCCCTGACCTTTTGGAACTTGTTGCTTCCATTGAGCACCAAAACCAGCACCAGTTGCCTTGTTATAGACACCAGAGGCACCGCCAAGTTGGAAGAAGTCAAGGATTTCCGACTTATAAGCAGAAGGAACCCATGCCATCTCCGTGTTACGAACCAGAGGACCAGCAGTCAGAGTTACACTCTTACCAACTGGGAACTGATAGTACAGACGGTCAATCACAACTTGGTCGGCATAAGATTCTGCCTTATCAAGTTTGAACAGTGAAGAACTGGAACCAAAAGGATCGCTACTAAAGTTACCAGAACGAAGACGAGTACGGAGTAAGTCCTTACCAGTGAATGAGGTATCAAAGTTCAGACGAACATCATAGTTGAATGCGGTATTACCTACATCAACACGTTTGTTAGTTTCAAGACCGGGAACGCCACCAAGAACAAAGTTAACTTCACCTTTGAGTTTGGTAGTGGTAGAGAATTGTGTTGCTTCCAAGTTTCCAACACGGTTCTCAAGACCATCTACACGAGCAGTGATAACAGTAAGTTCTGCATCAAACTCAGCAAGAAGTTTTTTAAGTTCATCGGTAGTTTCAGTTACACGATCTAGGCAAGCATTCAGAAGAGCAGCAGCTTCATAGCGAGTCATTGCCTGACGACCCACAAAGGTGCCGTTAGGATAACCTGCTACGCAACCATAACGCTCTACAAGGTTGCTAAGTGCCTGATATGCCCAATCAGTAGGTTGGACATCAGTAAATTGTGTAACGCTTGTGACTTGTTGTGCCGAGGCATACTTATTGACATCCTCAGTATTGAGTTCTGCAGCATTCACCGCAGGAGCAATAAGACCCAGTGCAACAGGCACGAGCATTAATTGTTTTAGAAAATTCATATAGTTTGTTAAGAATTACAACTACGAAGTTTATTTATACCCCATTTATTTTAGGGGCAAGCGGATACACGGATTTGAACCGAGGATAAAAGTTTGGAAAACTCTTGTGTTGCCACTACACCATATCCGCAAAGTGGGAGATTTCTCTCCCGGCGACTTCCTTCACACCAAGGAATTATAAGACATAACGAGTATTATGTCAAGCCCCATATCGGAATTGAACCAATCTCTGCAGTTTACAAAACTGCTGCATCACCACAATGCTTATAGGGCAAACTCCCCCGGCAAGATTCGAACTTGCGACCCATTGATTAACAGTCAACTGCGCTACCGCTGCGCCACAGGGGAATAAATGTGCCGTTGTGGGGGAATCGAACCCCTACTTTTCCAACTCCCTTATCGGGGTGTCCTGACCACTAGACTACCAACAGCATTTGGTGGCGGGGGGAGGAATTGAACCTCCTTCCTGAAGTTTATGAGACTTCTGTGCAACCGGTACACTTCCCCACGATGATTTTATTATTTAGTTTTAAACTAGATGATTTTTTGGCTTTTTTTACAGAAAAGTTTTTTTAATTGCTGAATCATCTAACGCCGAAACTAGGATTCGAACCTAGAACACCTCCTTAACATGGATTATTAGTAATTGCTGTCTGTATCTTTTACAAGATATCTGTTTTTAAGCGTTTTACCCAATTAAACTATTTCGGCAAAACTAGATAGTTGTTTTTTCTCTGTATGAAAATTTTTAAATTGCTGAACTATCTATAAGCGGGGAAGATAAGAGTCGAACTTATTAAGTAAGATGCAGATTTATCTAAAACAAGATAACCTCAGGTCCCCCCGAGAACTTCCCCATAAAACAGACAGAGAACTGTCTGATACCAGAACTAGGAATTGAACCTAGACCACCTCCTCCCTATGGATTATTAGTAATTGCTGTCCGTATCTAAAACTAGATAACTGATTTTTAAGTGTGCTACCGTTACACTATTCTGGTGAAACTAGATGATGTTTTTTCCTTTAGCAATAAGAAGTTAATTGCTGAATCATCTATGAAATTATCTTAACAGAAGGGGGAAGATTTGTCAACCCCCCTCAAGATTCGGTCAGGCAAACACCTCACCGATTGCTTCATACCTCTCACTATACACGGTATCGTTCATAGTGTCAACAGGAGTAAGAACCTTATCCGTCAGAATGGACTTCAGGATAGAAGGACTACATCCAGATACAAGACAGGTGCCAGTATCGTGAGTAGTGATAGGAACATTACCACCAATTGAATTGACGTTCCAAAATACTAAACTCGGCATCTCATACCCTGCCTTACGGTAGAGTTTTTGAATTTGCTCAAAGTTAGTTCTCTTGTTAGAACTGCAACACCGGTCAAACTGCATATCGGAGACGATAATTAGTTTCTGAGGCATATCCTCAACAGCAACGTCATTACTCATACCTGCATCCAGAACAGTTTTGAATACTGCCATCAGGTCAGTATTCATTTGCCAAGCAGCACGAGAAAGATTATCAATACGCTTACCGATGGTAGAACCAACGATAGATTGAAGTTCAGGTTGTGCGGAGAAAGTCAGGAACTTATTCTTCCACACTTCAGCAGTATTACGCTCTGCAATATACATTGCAAGAGAGATAGAAACCGACATAGGACGACCATTCATAGAACCTGAAACGTCAGCAACTACCAGACCGTTAAACTCCTTACCTTCCATATAGTTAGGAAGTGCTTCCCACTGTAGGTCAATGGTTTTGTCGTTGCGAGCACCTTTGTAGAGATACTGTTCGACAATTTCATAAGGATACAGAGTTGCGGCATTGATTTTTGCTTCACCTTTCTCAACGGCACTGAGATAATCAGCATACCGAGTTGCATCTTGCTTTGCAAATGCCTTGCGATACATAAATGCAGCACGAGAAGGCAGTTTAGAATAGTCAATTACAGACCATTCCTTAGAGCACATTGCCTTTTCAACAACGTTAATGTGAGTACGAAGATTGCTGAGAACCTTACGATACTCCCGCTCAGTCATACCAAGATGTTCTGCAATCTTACGTCCCAGACGCTTGCTATCTTTGCTGGAAGCATTGATAGAAGGCAACCACTTTGCAAGCAGAGAAACTGCCGAACCTGCCTTGAAAGAAACACGATCCAAATTCAGTTGGAACTGAATTGCACCCAGAACATTATCCCAGGCAGAAGTGTTTTCTAGAACAAGTAGGTCATCCCAGCGTCCATATGCAGGAACCAGAGAAACTAGTTTAGCACCAATTTCACCATTTTCCTCTACGAGATACTTGAAGAGATTGCGGAAAACTTCACGCTCTCCTTGACCACCACGAATATCCCGTACCCAAAACAGAATGCGAGTCGCAGTTTCAGGATTCTCGGCATATGCAAAGGCAAACAGTCGTTGTGCTTGCTTGACATCATTACGACAAGCACCAATTTTTCCAAACAAATCCAGACACTTATTCAGAGTGGACTTGTTTGATTTTGCACCGTTCAAAGTCACGGTGTCATTCATTTGAGATTCCAGAGCAGTAATAAAAGTCATAATTTTTCTCCAAGTTGATGTTTAGTTGTTTTTCAGATACAATTAGGTTAATTGCTGAATCAACTTTTTTTTGAGCAAGATGAGTTTTTTGCTTTTCTAAATTAACGGTTTAGTGCAGTAAATTGCTGCCTCATCTTATACGCCCGAAGGCGTAATGGGAAATCACAGATTCGAACTGTGGACTTTCTGAATGTAAATCAGACACTCTAACCGCTGAGTTAATCTCCCGATTTGGTGGTCTCTCTCAACCACCCTTATAGAATAACAGGAATTGCTTCGTTCGTCAACCCCTATGGTCCAGTTCTAAAACCGTCCTCAACCGATCACATAATCTTTCCATTCGGAAATACGACTTTTTTGAAGATCCAGATAAACACGGTTGAAAGGTGCTTCTGGTTTTTTCTTCAAAGTCATACTTGTTTCAGAAAGAAGTAAATTACCTTTCTTCAAATTACATTTAGAGCAACAAGCAACAAGGTTTTCCCAAGTATCTTGCCCACCTCTGGAGCGTGGAATTACGTGGTCGATTGTAAGATTTTTTTCAGATCTACAATACTGACATTCGTAATCATCTCTCTTGTAAATTAGAGATCTGCTAGGATAAGAACTTTTACCCTGATTGAAAGGAATTCTCACATAACTGACTAAACGGATTACACGTTTAGTAATGAGTTTTGCTTTCTCCTTGAAGAGAAGAACAATTGCTCTTTTCCAATTTGTGAAATGTAATGGTTCATAAGAACTATTCAGAACCAATATTGTGGAATGTGGTTCTACTAATTCCATGATTTTTTTGCACCTACCGTATTTAGATTTAAATGGCACCCTGAGAGGGATTTGAACCCCCGTCTTCTTCGTTCGTAGCGAAGCACTCTTCCACTGAGTTACCAGGGCATTTGGCGAAGGGTGAGAGATTTGAACTCCCATCGCAAGGTTTTGGAGACCTGCATCTTACCGTTAGACTAACCCAACAAAATTTGGATATAAAATCCAATGCCCGATACAGGACTCGAACCTGTAAAACCTTGTTTCTAAGACAAGTATGTATACCAATTCCATCAATCGGGCTAATTTAAAATTCCAAAAACTTTACATCTTTTACGAATTGCATTATCAGATACTCCAAACATTTTTCCAATAGAAACATAAGAGTTATTTTTAAGAAGTTCTTGGAGTTCTTCTTTTGAAATTTCAAATTTTCTTTTTCTTGGAATAGTATGTTTGACTTTACTATTTGAAGAAAATTTTACATTTCTACCAGCAAAAGTATCTGTTTGACTATTGCAATTGGGACATAAAAATCTTAGATTTTCCAGTCTATTATCATTTGGAACTCCATTGATATGGTCCAAAACCATAGATAATGGTTTATTGTTCCATTTTGGTTCTAATCCACAATCAGAACACATATATGGTATAAGAGAATCTCTTAATAATCTTTTCCTTACAATGCTTCTTGATTTGGAAGAATCTTCAGTAAATAAAATATCATTGGGAATGGAATATTTGTGTGGTCCAAATTTTCTGCCTTTATTAGAAGACATCCCTTTATTGATGTGTGAAGTATCTATATTTTCAGATAAAATTCTTCTTTTTAATGTGTTTATATTAGAACCTTGAGAAAATATATTAAGTTTTCTTAGGATTTCAGAATAAGAAGAACTATTGAGAATAATAAGTTCCAATTCCTGTTTGGGAACAGACCATAATATACTTCTTTTTTGTCTGGATTTATTTTGATTTGACATAGTAATTATTCTTTATTAGTTATTTATAACACATAAAGTCAAAAAATACTAGTCTTACCATTATAAATCCAAATCCCAAGGCAGGCTTCGAACCTGCAATCTTCTCCTTCAAAGGGAGATAGCTTTACCAGTTTGCTCACTTGGGAGTAAATATGATTCATAAAGAATCAAGAGTCTAGGACAGGATTCAAACCTGCGGTGATTTATTAGTTTTGCAGACTAACCCCTTCGGTCACTCGGGCACCTAGACATTATATAAGTAAACAAAGTAAGAATTTGCACCTTCCATTTATTTCCAAGCTAGGATTGTTTACTTATATCGTGAAACCTATTCATCATAGTGTTGGTCGTCACCAACTATTTCACGTTATCGGAGTAATTACTTCCGACAAAGCCCCCTCACGGAAATTGAACCGTGCTGTCTTGCTTACAAGGCAAGTCCCTCGCCACTAGGGGTAGGGGGCGTAAGTTATTCGTCAAAGTCTGTGCATCAATTTAATGCATATGGGGCATTTGTTTATTTCTTTGATACTTTTTACCTGTCCAGTATGGGCAATTTTTACCTGCCTGTGCAGGTCCTGCGACATCTAAAAGTTCACATAATCCACGTCCTAATTTGTCGTGTTTCCATTTAATCCAATAAGAGCAAGAACCACATTCTTTTTTAGGTTTATTCATTATAAGAATTTATAATTGGGGTGTAGGACCAGGTATAATCTGGCATAACCCAACGTCACAAGTTGGTGCATTCTTCATTTATGCTACCTACACAGTGGCTGTAGGTGGAATTGAACCACCGACGACTTTCTTATGAGAAAAGCGTTCTACCATCTGAACTATACAACCATAGCTGGGTTGAGGGAATATTTCCAAAGAATCCTGATGGGTAGCCAGGTGTAAAATGAGAATAATCTCACCTACTATTCCCCTCTATTTGCTTTAACGTTTACCCAAGGCGGTGAGTATAGGGGTCGAACCTATATGGGCTATTAACCCGAAAGTTTAGCAAACTTTTGCAATTACCATTCTGCCAACTCACCTTAAATCCCTTACGGGAAAAGTCCCAACGGGATTTGAACCCGTGTTTCAACCTTGAGAGGGTTGCGACCTAGACCACTAGTCGATGAGACTTTATGTCGTTCTATTGAACGAATTGGAATGGTGAGATTTGAACTCACGCCTTCTGCGTTATCAGCACAGCACTCTACCACTGAGTTACATTCCATTGTGTGCCCTTGGTGGGGAATGATCCCACTCTTCATAGACTTAATGTTTCGTACAAGAAGACGACCTTACGAGGGAGGTTCTTATCAGTGTGGGTTCAGCACACCTATCTAAAACTACTTTATCAAGTTGAACCCTATGTTACCGTACCAACGGCAAGGGCAAGTGGGAACAATCGGATTTGAACCGATAACACCTTGATCTTCAATCAAGTGCTCTACCAATTGGAGCTATGTTCCCAAAGTCTGAGAGGCAGGATTTGAACCTGCGACTTGAGCGTTCCAAACACCCAGCTCTACCAAACTGAGCTACTCCCAGAGGTATTCCTAACGGGATTCGAACCCGTGCTACAACATTGAAAGTGTTGTGACCTAACCGCTAGTCGATAGGAACTTGATGAAAGGGGTATCCCGAAAAGTGATGATTTAAAATCATCGGGCGAGAATCCCTCCCCAATTCCAGTTATTGCTACAACATTCTTCTGCAAACTGGCAACCTCTGAAGAATGCGTGAGAGTTAAAGCACTAACTCCCAACCACCCATAGGGGATTTGAACCCCTGATCTCCTCTTAGACAGAGAGGCGTGATAGACCGCTACACTAATGGGCGAATAATGAAAAAGAAGTTTTTGGATAAGAAGAACTTACCTTTGCACCTATTTAAACTACTTTCCAGGCATGGAGCCCAGGGGGAGAATCGAAAACCCATTTCTTTTTCATTTTGTTAGGATACCTAAGTACCCAAGCGGAATATCGGATTTGAACCGATGACATCAACCTTGGCAAGGTTGCGTTCTACCACTGAACTAATTCCGCACTTAGAAAAGAACTGTTTTTAGTCCACTTAAACTACCGGGGGATATAATTCGTCCCCTCCGAGTAAGGCGATTCGAACGCCATATCTTTCCTTTTCTAAATTCCCCCGAAGGGAATGGACTCAAGGAGAATCGAACTCCTCACAGTTTGCTTGCAAAGCAATCTCGCCAGCCTTGGTACATGTGATCCCATTGTAACCTCTTTAAAGAGGTAGTGGGAGAAGAGGGAATTGAACCCCCGAGGCTAAAAAACCACTCCTGTTTTACAGACAGGTACTACGTTGCCAACAGTAGACATCCTCCCTAGATTTTATACTGCAAGTAATTTTCACCAAGATTGATTGAGTTTTTATTATTCTTTATGATGTCTTTTGGAATAAGATACTTATCTCCACCAGAAGTCAGTATGAATAACTGATCATAAAAAATTTCAGTATTGAGTTTATTGACGAAATTAGATTTACTATTTCCACCAGTAATTCTCAACCCTACAATATACTTTCCACCAGATGATTTTGAGTTTGTAGTTTTTACTTGTATTTTTTGAAGTCCAAGTTCAGGAAACTCAACAATCAAATCATAATCTTGACTATCAGTTAATGGAATTGAAACTGTATATCCAAGATTACAAAAATGAGAAATACAACTACCCAATCCAACATCACCCTGCTTCTTGGTGTTTTTGCAGTTATGAAACATTCTTATACCAGAGTATTACTCTGTTATTTATAAGAGTTTTGTTCCACAATGGGTCGTAGAGGAGTTGAACCTCTCTCTACCGGTTAAAAGCCGGGTGCATAAACCGATCTGCCAACGACCCAAATAATATGGATAAATATTCGGTTGTCTAGGTTCTGGTGAAAGGGTAATCCCTCGACCACTTGATTAGAATACCACCGTTTGGTCTCTGGAGAGGCACTGGTGGACACTTAGGAAACTGTCACAAGCAACAAAAAAGGGGAGGAAACTTTTGGTTTCTCTCCCCTTCTTGTTTGCTTTTTATGGTTTGGTTCTTACATCTGACCTACCATATCCGCAAACAGGGGAGCACCCTCAATATGCCAATAACGGCAATCGAGATTACTAAACTGTTTTGTGGGCATCGGGTAAGACATTGTTTTCGACCTAAGTGTTTTTATTTATAAGACTTTTTTGTTAAAAAGTCAAGTGGAGAATATCGGACTCGAACCGATGACATCTTGCTTGCAAAGCAAGTGCTACTACCAACTGAGATAATTCCCCTGGCGGGTTAGGAGGGACTCGAACCCCCGACCAATTCATTAGAAGTGAATTGCTCTATCCATCTGAGCTACTAACCCAAGAGACCTCCCTGTTTGTGCATCGTTGAGAGGCATGGGAGGGGCAGGACTTATACGAAGTTTGGACCCCCGCTGCTTATGATAGTAGTATAAGGCATCAGGGCACTAAAGTCAAGCCTTTGCTTCCTTACGGGCATTCTTCTCTTCGGTAATCTCACCCCTACGGGTCTTGACCAGTTTGGCAACTTCCTGAAGTGCCTTACGGGCACGGGTGCCTGCTGCACCATTACCAGCAGTGAACTTTTCGTCTTCTACTTTCCACGCTTCAATAGCAGTCAGTAGTTCTTGTGATGTTTGTGACATAATAATCTCTATAAAAATAAGATATGTTTATATATAACATTTTTTACTTGCAGTTGTCAACCCAGGGGGCACATATTCTCATTTCTCCACCTAAAGACTTACATTCATCCGTATAGCATACAGATTCATCTACAGGTTTCTCTGAAAATATTGGAGCAGGAACTTCTACTGGTTTCTCTCCAGATTGTTTCCAATAATCATCAATTGCACTGTCAACATCCCTCTCAATTCTTCGGTCAAGTTTCTCTGGGTCTTTGATGATGAACTCATTGAGAATAGTTTGTGGGAAATATTTTCGTTGCATCTCATCCAATAAGTCCCATAAAGTATTTGTGGATATTCCAGAGCATTGGGAGAGTGCTGCAATAATGGAGGTCAATACAACTCCTATAATTGCATATTGCTTAATATCAGGTTTCTTCTTACCAAAATTGAAATTAAACATAAAAAAAGAGGAGTATAGAACTCCTCAGTATTTATTAAGTTGTATGTATTTTCAGACTTCAACAAGAACTAATTTATTCGCATAGTTATAAGCAAAGTCAGTTCTTGCCCCATGATGACCCCAACGAATCCACTTACTTGCAAGACGCATGTAGTGAGTAATGGACCCACCAGGTGTTTTCATTTGGTTCTCAATCATCTTCCAATCACCTTCGTGCAGCATATAGTCAAGTTGTGCATCCAGTGAGGAAGGATTAGCACCAATACGGGCAGCGTGTCTTCCTAGTCCATAAAAACGAGGAGCATTAGTCCATTGGATAAGACCATACCCCCCACCACAATTAGGATAGGAAGTTCTAGCACCACCCTCACAAATATTAGGTGTGAAGGTAGATTCTTGTCGGATATTGCCCATAATGGTTGCTATGGCGTTTTTGTCAGTAATTCCACGATTCTGTAAGAATTCTACAGTCTTCGTTTCATTAGTATTACATCCTTTACAAACTAATCGTTTAACTTTAGGTTTCTCGGGAACAACCTCTTTGGTCTCTGTCTCTTGAGTAGGCGCTTCAGGAACAATTGAAAATGGTTGTACTACTGAAGATGTTGCCATACTCGGTGCTGGCAGTGTTGCCGCTGATGTTGCAACCGCACCCAAAATTGCTACGGTTACATTTGTTAAGTTTTTAAGCATTTAGTTTAATAGAATTCGGCATCCGTATAGAAGGGGGGTATACCAACCCTCTCGGGAGGCACCTTCCACGGCTCTAAGTGTCACATCAAAGACTCATTATGACAAAACCCACCTTTTGAGTGGGTTCCTTTGCATTATATGAGATTATTTAGGTTCTGTCAAGTATGCCAGTTTGAGAAGTGGTTAGAGGTAAATAAGTCTCCCAATAATCTAAATACTTCAAACTACTTTTCACATTTTATGCCACGGGAGTGGAATACACCTCATAGAGAAGACTGGAATACACCGATACACAATATTCTTAAGGCAATAGATAATCACACTCACGAGTACTTCAAGAGTGGCGATGAATGGCATCTAAATAAAGCACAAGAACTCAGAATATATGTTGCTGAGTTAAAAGAATGGATACATAAAACCGAAGGACGATTATGACTGACCCAGTATGGAGTGTAAATATACTATTAGGTATTGGACTTACCGGTGCTGCTTATATCATTTACTATATACTTAAATTAGCATACGAGGAAGATAATGTATAACTATAAAATCAAGAAGATAGAAAGAATTGTTGATGGTGACACATTAGATGTTTCAATAGATTTGGGATTCAATCTCACAACTCTTCAAAGAGTTCGCCTCAAAGGTATTAATGCCGCAGAAACAAGAACCAAAGACCTTAAGGAAAAAGCAGAAGGTCTTGCGACAAAAGCGTGGTTAGAAAAAGAACTGTCCAGAGAAGGTGAATGGGTAATTGAAACTTTCAAAGAAGATAAGTATGGAAGGATACTTGGAACTCTTTATCTTGTTGGAGACCCAGTTACGGTGAATGAGAGAATGATAAATGAAGGAATAGCAAAACCTTTTATGGTGTAGACCAAAGTTTACCTTCTGCCTTTCTTCTTCTCAATAATCCGGCCTCTACATTACTACCAGGATTGCGATACATTTCTAATGTTTTTGGGATTGCTTTCCAATTTTTCTCACGAAGGTTACGAGTGATACTATTAAAATTACTTCCGCCGTAAAAACCAGCACCGAGATTGTAAGCAAAGGATAAAAGTGCTCCGCGTTGATTGTCATTCATTTCACTCCAATATGGGATTTTAGAAAGTGATGGTAAGAACTGATTCTCACATTGAGCAATCAACAATTCATCTGCTTCCTTTTGAGTAATGGTGTCGCCAAGTTTAAATGGAGACCCATCCTTCTTGCGAGTGGACCCCCAACCTATGGTGATTGGAAGACCACCTGACAGAGGATCTGGATATGCTTTAAGATGACATCCTTCAAATTTTTTAATTAAATCTATTCCTGCCTTTAAAGTCATTTGTCTTTTGGTTCTTTTAGATTTTTAAGAATTGTTTTATATTTTTTCCTATTAGTTTTTCCTTTATTTTTATCTTTAAAATTATGTAATCTTTCTTTTGGTGTTTTCAATCCACTTTGCTCTTTATTTGCTAATGTTAATTTACCATATCTTTCATATCCTTTTTCAGAGGGTCCAGTTGATGTAAATGATTTTGCATCAGGGTTATTTAATCCAGTCTCCCTTTCTACTCTTTTTCTTAACTTCCTATTCCTTTCTCTTGGAGTAAATCCAGATTGAAGTGGTCTTTTTGGATTATCCCACTCCACTTTACCTTCAATTAACTCACATTCAGTAATAAACTCTCTAAAAGTTTTCATCTGTATTGATTACTTTTTAGTTATTTATTACAAACTTTCCATTACTATCTCTACATTTTTTCAATCTCCCTCTTTTCCATTTTAATCCAGGATATTCTTTAGATCTCATTTCATTCTCACCATCATTCCACCAAAATGTTCCTCTTTGTGGATTATTAACTAGAACTTTTTGTCTTATTCTTTCTTTTTCATCTTCAGTTCTTTTTTTACCAAACATAGGATTTTTTTCACCTTTCATATTCTCACTTTGTTTGGGTTTCTTTTTTCCCTTTCTCTGATTACTCCATTTTTTTCTTATTTCATCAGTAACTATCATTCCACTAGGTCCTTCTCCACCATCACTTTTATTATAGAGAATACCAGTTCCTAAATCTTTTCTTCCAAAAACAGCAATCATATATTTTTCGTGCTTGAATGCTTCTTCTTCAGTTAGTCTTTCTTTGAGAAAAATTATTCTATCTTTAAGAGGTTTATTACAAGGTTTTCCAATTGATTGATAAATCCTTTTACCTTGCCCCTTACCAATATAATAAGGAGTTTTATCTTCCCGCAAATATGCGTAAGTGTAAAACCTTGTAGGGTCTTTCATAGTTCCACTCTAACTTGTTCGCATTACTATTTATACAAGAAAAGAGGACATTTCTGCCCTCCAATCTTTCCTGAAAAGTGCGAACAAGTCAGGTGATATTATTTATGGTTTAAAAACACGACCCCAACCAGTCTTATCTTTTCCTTTCTCTAACCATCTATGCTTTAGAACTTCAACAGAGTATTGAACTCCCTTACCATTCGTGACTGCTCCAGTATATCCATCGTTCAGAGACCCATAAGGGTCATTGCAGATATAAGATTTTCCATCAGGACTTTTACCAATCACTACAACCATGTGCCCACCAGTAGGAGAAGATAAAGTGCCGCGATGGAGTATGCCAATAACAACGGGTCTCCCAGCAGACAACTCACGATCAATGTCAGCAAACCCAAGATTATACCTAAACTCAGACTTAACTCCGTAAGAAGCAAGAACTTTGGTCTGAACTGAATGGTCAGTTGTATCACCGACTGCGAATACTTTTTGAACATAAGCATCATCACCTTTTGCTCCCACTAAAGTACCTGGTTTAAAATACTCAAGGCACATAGCACAGGAAGAACTATTACAAGTACGATCAGCGTCTCTATAATTATCTGTTTGAGGATAGTAGGGAACATTTAGAATTCCTGGAATTACTACTTCTAGTTTTGTTCTGAAAATCTTCACCCAATTGGCAGTATCCTCCATCAGGTCCGGAGATTTACCTACCAAATCTACTTCAAGTTGCTCTACTGCCGCAACGTGCTTTGGGTTCTTTGGGTCAAAATGTAGAAAGAAGTTATGAAGGTCTATTCTCATTATTCGTCTCCTAGGTATTCAAGTGAAAAAACATCATGTTCGGCAATATCTGGGTTCATCCATTCACTAAACTCTGCCTGAATTGCCTGAGCGTCTTCGACACTCTTATCTTCACATAATGTATGTATGCGATCAACTGCCCAATCGTGGGATGTTCTCAGAGTCTGTTCTAGAAGAGTCATATTAGAAGTGCTGTTGGTCACTATCATACCACCTCTCAGGTTCTTCCGCAACACTCTAAATATGTTATATAAAATCTTAACCATGACTTGGAAGTATAATAGTGTGGACTTTACCGATGTTCCCAAAGGAATGGAAGGATTTGTTTATATAATTACAAATATAGTTAATGATAAGAAATATATTGGTAAGAAGCATTTCTGGACTCGTCAAAAGGATAGAAAGACTGGTAGAAGAAAAACTAAGGAAAGTGATTGGATTGATTATTGGGGATCATGCGATCAACTTAAAGAGGATGTAAAAGAACTAGGTAAAGATAAGTTCTTAAGAGAAATATTATACCTGTGTCCTCATAAGAAATCTATGAGTTATTATGAAACTTATGAACAATTCATTCGTAACGTATTATTAAGTGAAGAGTACTATAATACGAATATTGAAGGTAAGTTCTTTAGTAGTGAAGTGAATAGGATTTACGAATTGGTTCTTAAGGGCTTTTAAGTATCTTAAAGAAGCTTAGACCCTTTTCTCAACGGGGACAAACCTAGTCTACACAAAAAAAGGAGACTTGTCAAGCCTCCTTTAAGTTATGTTAAGATACTTAAACTTTATGGGCGGCGTTTACCAATTCTTTCCTGTTGTGCTTTTTTTGAATTATCTACAGGACTAAGAATAGATTTAATTGGTTTAGCAACTACATCTAGACCTTTAGTAATACTACCAACTGCCTTTTTTTCCTGTTCTGGGGTTTGATTGGTAGGTTTCATAACAGTATTAATAACTTTAGATGCACCAACCACTACACCAGAACCCTCAACAATCGTTCCAATAGTTTCAGCATCCATTACCAGCATCACATAATTTGCCTCTTCTACGGTCTCTACGTGCCCCTGTGAGAGGAGATACTCAAGCACAAGGTCATAGGCATCGTATTCATAAGAAGAGTTTACTGCCTGCGGTTTTGCTCTATTCTTATCTCTTTCTTTTTGTGCTTTTATAGCATCATCAACTGCCTTAGTGTCAATCTTAGCATCTGGCGAACCTTGAGTTGGAGTTTGATCTTGCTTTTCGTTAGGACCTGGTTTAGTTCTAGTTGCAGAAATCTCATCATAACCAGATTGACCTAATTTTACTTTATCAGCAAGTTTTGGATTTGCTCTTGCCCACTTCTGCATTGCAGTTTCACCTTCTGGCGCTTTATCTGCTACCTTTGGTTTTGCTGGGATGGGTTTTGGAGATGCTGAAGAAGGTGTGGAAGATCCACCCCCACTGCCGCCACCTGAAGAAGTAGATCCGCCACCACCTCCTGAAGGGGGTGAAGATTTGGGACCTACGATCTTGGGACCTACGATCTTGGGACCTACAATTTTGGGACCTACAATTTTGGGACCTACCTTACCATCCCCACTTCCTAATTTTGCGCCAGCGTATCCAGCAAGAACACCAGTACCTCCAATTAATGCACCTTTTGCAATTGCTGGAAGTGCTGCTTTTGCTCGTTTGGTGATATCTTTTACTTTTTGAGTTGCTTGATTTAATTTTGCTTTACTTAATAATTCTGCAGATTGTTTTCCAGTTAATTTTTTACCATCAACTGGAGACATTGTAGAACTATAACCTCCAGCATTAGCATTTCTTGCGGACTTTTGAGCAGTTTTTTGTAATAGTTCTCTTGCTCTTTCTGGATTTTTAGTCTTTGATAATATTTTATCTACCCTCATTCTTGCAGGTTTTGATGCCACTCTTCCCGCAAGTTTAATGGCACCACCTAACAACTTATCTGCCAAACCTTCGTCAATTGCGGCATCAAAAATTTCTAACTGCTCTACAATATATTCCTCCGAAACGTTACTTTCTGTAAGAATATTTTCATCAAAACTCAAATACTTTTCAATGATAGATTCTTCTGAACAATCTGCAAGAAATCCTATAATACCTTCAGCACTATAACCCTCATAAACCATTGAAGTTGAAATGGTAGCAATAATATCTTCTACTAGTTCCGATGCTTCCTCATCATAATATTCAGATTCTTCATTTAAAAAATCGTTCTGTTGAATATTGATTTCTTCATACAAATATCCAACGCTATTGATGAAATCTTGCGAAATTCTGGACATGGTTATAACTTAAATACCTGATATACAGATATTTATAAAAATCAACCTGCTGGTTTTGATTTTACTCCAAGTGCTTTATTGCGAGCAGCATCTGATGATCTTGCGGTAGCAAGTTTCTTGGCGGCATTAGCAGCATCTGATTTCTTATATGCACCAGCAAATAAAGATCTACCAACTCTCTCCAATGGATTAGAAGAAGTCTTAGCAAGTGATTGAGCACTTGGACCTGCTTTATAAACTGCTTTACCACCTTTGTATGCAAGATTACCTGCAACAGATTGTCCACCTCTTTGAACTACACCAGTTTTAGCGAGACCAACTGTTTTTCTCTGTGCTCCCGTACCAGTTGTGATGGTATTCTTTTTGGTATCGAAAGTAGTCTTGCCACCAATACCTTTAACAGCAGTTCCTGCTTGTCTTTGGCGATTTGCTGTTGCCATTGCTTTTCTTTCTTTAGCATTCGCACCAGCGGCAACATCAAATGCTTTAGATGCTGCCATAGATCCTGCTGTTGCTCCACCGATAGTTCCAACGGGACCAGCAACACTTCCAGCAGCACCACCTAAGGCACCACCAGCAGCGACTACAGCACCTTTAGCAAGTGATCTTGCCCATCCAGAACCTTTTGATCTTTCATCTGCAACATCAAGTGCAGCAGCGGCAGGCCCCGCAACTCTTCCGAGTGTCTTGAGAATACCTTTCCCTGCAGTTTTTGCTGCTGCTTTTTGTGTTTCTTTAGCAGCAGAAGATGTAGCAGAAGGGGGAAGACCTGTAGGTGGTTTTCCTCCAGAAGGAGGTTTGGGATTAGATGCTGGACCACTTACATTACCGATAGATGGTCTTACTGGACCTTTAGGAGGTTTGGGATTAGATGCTGGACCACTTACATTACCGATAGATGGTCTTACTGGACCTTTAGGAGGTTTGGGATTAGATGCTTGTCTTCTTGCAGCATCTTGTGCTCCCCTACCCATTGCATCTGGAATTGCATTAATTGGTTTTGCCAATTTTCCTCCAGGGTTTCCGGGAGGTAGTGCTGGTCTAGACGGTGGAGTGGAGTTTTGTCTAATTACTTGTTGTCCTGGGGATGCTTTTGGTGCTTCTGGTGCAGCAGCAGGAAGACGCTTTGTTGCTTTTACTGGATCAGTACCGACAAATGGAGTTCTTCCACCGGTAAAATTTTGCGGTTTTCCACTTTTGGTAAATAAAGATCCTTGTCTTGCTTCTCCGGCATTTCTAAATTGTGATCCAGAAACTTTAGTTGACTTTGGTTTCGGAATTTCCAATTGTCCTGGAGATGCTTTTGGTGCTTCTGGCGCTCCTGCAGACAATCTTTTAGATGCTGGAGTTGGTGTGGGATCGGTTCCAGTAAATGGAATTTTTTTAGGATTTCTAAAATCTTGAGGTTTATCTTTACTTGTAAATAATTTTCCCTGTCTCGCATCCTCTTCACTCAAATATGATTCTTGTAAAAACTGACTAAAAGATTTCATTTTTCTTTCTTACTTTTTTAGTTATTTATAAAAAAAGAGGGTCTTGAAAACCCTCTTATGTTCTAGTTTGAGAAATGGATTAGGCTTTTTTCAACATTTGAGTATATTTGCCAGTGGGATTACCTTCAGTATCCTGACCATGCTCCGCATCTTTTTTACCTTTTTTTTGCTTCATACCTCTTGCAAAAGAATGCATATATCCTAAGGGGCGATCAGTTTTACCTTCAAGAATCTCTTCTCTCCACTCTTCACTCATATTTGCCATAATTACAAGTGCCGACTCTTCAGTATCGGCATAACCTTCATCAATAAGATGACCTTTGATAACATCAAATACATCAAAACTGTTTGCCTGATATGCTGGTCGTGTTGCTCCACTAACAGTAGCAGAGTCTAATGTTTTTCCTTGTCTTTGTAATGATCTTGCTCTCATTTGACGAATCTCATCTGCTTGAGAAGAAAGAGATGGTCTTGCTGGACTTGCGGAAGGTGCTGGTGTTGGAGTTGAGGTTGCTGCAGGTTTTGGAGTAGCAGGAGCAGTTGCGGCAGTTCTTGCAGGAGGTGTAGCAGTTCTTGCAGGAGGTGTAGCAGTTCTTGCAGGAGGTGTAGCAGCACCGGGACCTA
>Ga0222712_10001025_pt1 | contig 35812 bp, 50 predicted proteins | sample C33_657DmetaG_FD_165043 | JGI IMG/M metagenome (GOLD analysis project Ga0222712, IMG submission 165043) | Estuarine water microbial communities from San Francisco Bay, California, United States - C33_657D | ecosystem: Environmental > Aquatic > Marine > Unclassified | place: USA: California... | reverse complement strand
ACGAGCCTGATAGTCAAAAAATTTGGGTGACCCAATTGTTGGACGGCACTTCAATTGACCCGTTGGACTTTGCCAGCGCCGAAGGTTCGCCTGATGGCGTAGTAGGCGTTATTTCCGACCACCGCGAACTATGGGTCTTTGGCACAGATTCAGTAGAAGTCTGGTACGACTCAGGCGCTGCTGATTTCCCTTTACAACGCATCCAAGGCGCGTTTAACGAAATTGGTTGTGTGGCTGCGTTCTCAATCGCCAAGCTGGATAACGGTCTGTTTTGGCTGGGCACTGACGCTCGGGGGCAAGGTATTGTCTACCGCGCCAACGGTTATACCGGCGTTAGGGTTTCTACCCATGCCATTGAGTACGCCATTGCCCAATACGGCAACATTGCGGACGCCATTGCGTACACATACCAACAAGAAGGCCATGCTTTCTATGTGCTGACGTTTCCCACCGGCAACGCCACTTGGGTTTACGATGTGTCCACTCAAGTCTGGCATGAACGCGCCGGTTTTTACAACGGCAACTTTATGCGGCACCGCAGCAATTGCCAGTGCAACTTTGGCGGCAACATTCTTGTTGGCGACTTTGAGAACGGCAACATCTATCGGTTTGATTTAGATGTGTACGCTGACAACGGGGGCATCCAAAAGTGGTTGCGTTCATGGAGGGCGCTGCCGACCGGCCAGAACAATCTTAAGCGCACGGCGCACCACAGCTTGCAGTTGGACTGCGAAACAGGCGTTGGCATAAATGGGTTTTTGCCAATGGAAACTATTTATTTGACAACTGAAAATGACAATTATTTAGTTACTGAGTCTAACGATTATTTAATTACAGACCAAATTGCAACGCAAGGTAGCGACCCACAAGTAATGTTGCGCTGGTCAGATGACGGCGGTCATACCTGGAGCAACGAGCATTGGTCGCCAATCGGCAAAATTGGTGCGTATGGTCACCGAACTTTTTGGCGTCGGCTGGGCATGACGTTAAAGCTGCGCGACAGGGTGTATGAACTGTCCGGCACCGACCCCAACAAGATAGCCATCATGGGCGCTGAATTGATACTTAGCCCAACCAACGCTTAACATGGCTACAGGCAACGAAACCAATATTACGCCCCCACGGGTGTCAATTATTGACGAGCGCACGGGCGCAGTCTCGCGGGAGTGGTATCGTTGGTTTTATAGCCTGTTCACCACTCTTGGCTCGGGCACAGGAATTATCCCCGTTGATTCTGGCGGCACAGGTCTAGGCACAATCCCGACCAACGGTCAACTGCTGATTGGTAACGGCACGGGCTACACGCTTAACACGCTGGGTTACGGCGCAGGCATCTCGGTTACTAACGGCGCGGGCACTATTACTGTTGCCAATACGGGCGTTTTGTCCAATCTTGCGGGCGCGGGCATCTCGGTGTCTAGCGCAACCGGCAACGTCACGATTGCCAATACCGGCGTTTTAAGCTGGTCTGGCGGCAGTACGGGCCTTACCCCCGCCACGGCCACTACAGGCGCAATTACGCTTGCGGGAACGCTTGCAATCGCTAACGGCGGTACTAATGGCGCAGCCGCTCCCACGGCGGGCGCAGTTGCCTATGGCACGGGCACGGCTTACGGCTTTACTTCAGCGGGTACGTCAGGCTACTTTCTTAAGTCCCAGGGTGCTGGCATTCCAATTTGGAGCAACAGCATTGGCGGGTACATTGTTGATGGCACTACGCCGTACTTGGATTGGGGCAATGGTTCGGCGGTAACCTTGGCTGCTGGCCGTATGTGGTACGACGGCTCCACGGGCGCATGGAACTTGGGCATGGGCAACGGCAACATTACCCAGCAAGTGGGTGAAGAGATTTTTGTCTATGGCAAAGCCTCTGCGGCCATCACAGACTCACCCCTGCAAATTGTTTATCACACCGGCACGGTGGGCGCCAGCGGCGTCATTACGTTTGCGCCTACTATCGCGGGCATTACAGATGTCAATTCAATTGTCGGCGTAGCCACTGAATCCTTGGCGCTTAATGGTTTTGGGCGTGTCACATCGTTTGGTGTGGTGCGCGGCGTCACAACCAACGGCACCGCTTTTGGTGAGGTTTGGGCCGATGATGACCCAATCTGGTACAACCCCGTTACCGGCAAACCCACCAAAGTTGAACCTGTTGCACCTTACATCAAAGTGCAAGTCGGCCTTGTAATTAAAGCGGGCGCTGGCGGCTCTGGGTCTTTTCAGGTTGGAATTGCCCGTGGATCAAAACTTGGCGGCACTGACTCTAATGTGCAGTTTGGCGCTTTATCCAATAATGACCTGATTGCCTACGACGCTGCGCTAGGGTATTGGAAAAACATCCCCGGCACCACTTTTGGCACAGGCACGGTCACAAGCGTGTCGGTTGTCTCAGCCAATGGTTTTGCCGGTACGGTGGCTACGGCCACCACCACGCCAGCCATTACCCTGACAACCACTGTCACCGGCTTGCTCAAAGGCAACGGCACGGCCATTTCGGCTGCGGTGGCGAACACGGACTATGTACCGTTGTCCACGGTCATAACCAAAACGGCTGACTACACCATTACAGGCACCGACACTTGGATCATCAACAACAAGACCGGCTCGGCCTTGACGCTGACGTTCCCTGCGGCCTCAAGCTGGGCGGGCCGGTACATCACGGTCAAGAATATGCAGGCCCAAGCGGTTAACTCGGCGTCTAGCAACATTGTGCCGATTGACAGCACAACTGCCGGTACGGCGGTCTTGCTGGGTGTGGCGGGGAATTGGGCGACAATGGTGTCAGACGGCACCAATTGGATTATTATGCAGGCTGCGTCTAACAACAACCTGTTGCTGGAGTAACTGATGGGTAATCTGCAAATAGATATGCGCCAAAAGGTTGAGGCTTTGCAAATTGAAGTTGCCAAACATGAGCAGTATGAAGCGCCTACGGAGCATTTGTTTCACGGCGGTATGTACTGCCGTCAAGTTTGGCGTCCGGCGGGGTGTTTAATAGTTGGCAAAGTCCACAAAAAAGAACACTTTTACATGGTTGTTTTTGGAACGGTTGCGGTTACTACGGATGAAGGCGTCAAGCTGATTACAGGGCCGCAAGTAATATGCAGCAACCCTGGAACAAAACGAGCAGTTTATGCCGAAACAGATGCGTTGTGCATGACGTTTCACAGAGTTGAATCAGATACGGTTGAAGATGTGGAATCCGAATTAGTTGAGGACGATCCACGCGCTATGTTTGGTATCGGTAACAAGATAAAAAATCAATCACTTGAGGTGTCAATATGAGTTTTATAACAGCAGCAATGATTGGGGCGGGTGGCGCCCTCCTTGGCGGTGTAATCGCATCTTCTGGCGCAAAAAGCGCCGCCAGCACTCAAGCAGACGCCGCCAACCGTGCGGCTGACCTTCAAAAGCAAATGTTTGATCAGCAAATGGCAGGGCAAGAACCCTATCGCCAAGCCGGCCTAACAGGTCAAAACCGGCTGATGGAATTGCTGGGGCTTGGCGGCAACGCTGGCGCTGCCGGGTACGGCAAATACGGCAAAGACTTTGCCATGTCAGACTACCAAGCAGACCCAGGCTACGCATTTCGATTGGGCGAAGGCCAGAAAGCACTTGAGCGGTCTGCGGCTGCTCGAGGTGGTTTGATCTCCGGTGGCGCTTTAAAAGCCGCAACTCGCTACGGCCAAGATATGGGTTCGCAAGAGTATCAAAACGCCTTTAATCGTTACCAGACAAACCGTTCAAACCAACTTCAACCTTTGGGCAACTTGATGTCTATGGGGCAATCTGCGGCGTCTAACCAAGGTACGGCTGCGGGGAATTACGGCACCAATGCTGGACAAGCGTACATGGCTGCGGGTCAAGCTGCTGGGGCTGGACAACTAGGTATGGCAAATACTTTGGCGGGAGGCCTTCAAACGGCTGCAAGTTCATATCAGAATCAAAACAATTTTAATGATTGGTTAGCTAAACAGCCAAATTACAACGTTCAAACTACGCCACAAACTAGTTATAACCCTCAATATTTGCCACCGCAATATTACAGCTCTATGCCAGCAGGAGTACGCTAATCATGGCCGATCTAAACGCACTTATTGCACAAGGCTACCAATTTCAACCGGCGGTTGACCCGTTTGTTCAATACGGGAAAATGCAGCAATTGCAAAATGCCGGTATGCAAAATCAATTGGCTCAATACCAATTTGAGGCTGCTAAACGTGCTGATCTTCAAGCCAATGCGCTTAATCAAGCGTATGGAAATGCAGTAAATCCAGATACAGGTGAAATTGATTATGCACAAGTGCGTAAATCTTTGGCAACTGGCGGCGCTGGTTCGCAAATTCCTGCGTTGGAAAAAACACGTTTAGAACAAGCTACGGCAGCACTTACGCAACAAAAGTTAGCCGGTGAAGTAGCAGCGCAACCTGAAGCATTAAAAAAACTAAAAGGTGAAATTGCAGCTCAAAACCCAGCTTTGGCGCTTAAAAAAATAGAATTGTTTAAATTTCAAATGGATCAATCAAAAAAAAGGTTGAACGAAATTAATCCCAATAGCCCAGATGCTGGTAATCAACTTATGGCGTGGCATCAAAGCAATCATGCACCTGGCGTACTAGGTGATACGCTTCGTGAGCAAGGTTCTACGCCAGAAAAAACAATTGGCGATATTCAAGCTGCCGTTGCTGGTGGTCCTGCAGCAATTGCTCAATTCATAGAACGTTCCATGATTGGGCAAACAGAATTTGCTAAAAAAATAGCGCCAATTCCAGAAAAAACGACAGATGGAAAAACTGAGTTTTTTGTAGATAAAAACCAATTTAGCCCTACGTTTGGCATGAAGATTGGCGGCGCAGGCTTTGCTAAGCAAATAACGCCAGGTGAGCAATTAACGGCAGACACTGCGGGTAAACGTCTTACATTTGAACAAAACAAATTTGCATGGGAAAAAGCTAATTCTGGCAAAACAATTAAAGAAGTGTCACAAGCAGACGGCTCCACACAAATTTTTGCAATTGATAATCGCACTGGTACGGCAACCCCAGTAATGATAGCTGGCGCACCAGGTGCAGCACCATCCGGTGGAGGCCGCGGCGCCGTGGGCGTTACTGATGGCCGAGTTGGGCCTGCAACGCCGTTGGTGGGTGCTGCCAATAAACCAATGACTGAATCCCAAGGCAATGCAACTGCATTTGGCATGAGGATGAAAGACTCTCACGCTGCACTTAAAGACCTTGAAAACAAAGGAGTAAAAAACACTGGCGTTATAGGCGGCACGGTTGGCGGTGTAGTTGGTTTAGTTCCTTTTGTTGGCGATAAATTAGCCGCTGGTGTTGACAATATCTATAACGTCTTGCCACAAGTTTTAGGTGGTTATAGCCCAGAGCAACAACAAGTATTAAACGGACGTATTAACTTTGTTACGGCATTACTAAGAAAAGAATCTGGTGCTGCTATTTCTCCAAATGAATTTTCAACTGCCGAAAAATTGTATTTCCCACGGCCTGGTGATGATGCGTCTGTAGTCAAGCAAAAGCAAAATGCGCGTGAGTTGGCCATTAAGGCAATGAAAGTTCAAGCAGGCCCAGGCGCTAAAGCAATTGAAGAAACTTCGGCTGGCGGCGGTGAATGGAGGGTTATTCCATAATGGCAACTCAAATCTACAAGGTACGCGACCCTAGCGGTGTTATTCGCAAGATTGAAGGGCCAGCGGGTGCAACCGATGATCAAGTCATTGCAAAAGCTAAAGAGTTATTTGCGCCAGCAGAATCTGTTGCCGCGCCAGAACGATCTTTATATGAAAAGATTATGGGCAATGTTGAAACAATACCAGCAATGGCCTCGGGTCTTGCTGCTGGTGTTGTTGCTCCCATTGCTGGCGTTGCTAGTGCATTAACTAGCGGTAATTTTGGTACGCAACAAGGCATCCAAGCTGGTGAACAAACGGCTCGAAACGTACAGGAGGCAATGACCTATCAGCCTCGCACGCCGGAAGCGCAACGCAATGTCCAAGCTGTAGGTGATGTCCTTAGCAACGTAATTGGAATTGCGCCTACTAATTTGTTGGCTTCAGCAGGCGCTTTGGCAAAACCAAGCCTTAACCAGCTTGCCCCTGTAGTGGCGCCAGTAACAGTTCCGATAAAGAATGCAATGGTTAGCGCAATGCAACGTGAGCCTGCTGCCGTCATGCCTGGCATGGGCGCTGCTGAAGTGGCTGCCGCTACGATGCGTCAAGAACGCGCTCAACGCTTTGGCGTCCCATTGACAAAAGGCGAACAAATGCCAGGGCTTGGATTGCAACAATTTGAGTCAGACATTGTTAAGCAAAACCCAGAAATTGGAAAACCACTTCTTGAATTAAAAGCAACTCAGAAAAAAGCTATTGTTGATCAATTTGAAAAGTTGGCCGGCGAAACTGGAGCTGAGTTTGCTGATCCAACGGCTTACAAGAAAGTTGGCAGCATTGTTGATCAAGCTTTGGTTAATGAATTTGATAAAAAATTTAAAAATTACAAAGCAAAATATCAAGCCGCAGACGTTGCTGGTGAGACATTGCAAGAAGTGCCATATCAAGGCTTGGTTGATTACATCAACAAACAAACGCCTACAACTAGAACATCATTAGCACCAATTTTGCAAGATACATTGGAGCAATTAAAACTTAACGATCCTAATGGAACAGGCACAATTTCTATTCGTGCGCTTGAAGATGTGTATCAAAACATTGGCAAAAAAGCGCAACCTGGAACGCCAAATTCTACTTACGGTAGAGATTTAAAAGGGCTAATTGATCAGACTACCGAAGGCGCTGGTGGTGATTTATATCGTGATGCCAGAGCGGCACGCAAACAACTTGCTACTGATTTTGAAAACAACTATAGAGTAGCTAAATTGCTTGGCACAAAAGGCGGCTACGCTGATCGAGCCGTTGCTCTAAGTGATGTATTTGATCACGTTGTTTTAGATGGCAGCTTAGAAGAAATGCGGACTGTTACCAAGCTATTGAAAAAAGGTGGCCCAGAAGGGCAGCAGGCTTATGCAGAATTGCAAGGCCAAACAATCCAGCATCTTAAAGATCAAATGACTAAAAACGCAAGTGGTGAATTGTCATTTGCAAAGTTAAAGACGGCTATTGATTCTTTGGATCGTGAGGGCAAGCTGGAATATATGTTTGGTAAAACAGGCCGCAATACTTTGCTTGATCTGAAAAGCACGGTGCAAGATGCTTTAGTCAAAGACCCAAGGGCAGTCAATTGGTCTAATACCGGCAATGTTGTTTTGCGCGGATTGGATGCTTTAGCAGCGATCAGATTCCCTGGTGCAAAAACAGCAGCGGAAATTGCCCAAAACGTCGCCCTTAAAAAGAAGGTTGCCGAGTCAGTTAACTTTAACGCTTTGGCTCCCAGCAAAGCATCAGCAAACGCATTGGCACCATAATGGATCAGCAAACAATCAACCTTATCCTGGGCGCGTGCATGGCCGTGGCCGGATGGTTTGCGCGTGAGCTGTGGACAGCAGTGCAAGACCTTAAAAACGACTTGTCCAAGCTGCCAACAATTTATGTTGCCCGTCAAGACTACAAAGACGATATGCGGGAAGTCAAAGAAATGCTAGGCAAGATTTTTGACAAACTGGATCACAAAGTAGACAAATGATTGACCCTGTAACCGCCTTTGCGACTGCCCAGGCCGCAATAAAGGGGGTACAGGCAGCAATCAAAATGGGTAAAGACATCCACGCCATTGGCGCGGAAGCAATGAAGTTTTTTGAGGCCAAGGATGTTGTCCAAAAAGCAGCAGCCAAGCCTAAATTTGCCAAGTCTGACACGGCTGCCGCATTTGAGATTGTCATGCAGGCCAAACAGCTTGCAGATGCCGAGCGGGAACTGAACAACTATATGGTCATGTCGGGTAACGCCGACCTCTGGCAGCAGCTTCTGATGGAGCGCAACAGGATCATCCAACAACGCAAGGTTGAGGAAATACTGGCAGAAAACCATGCCAAGAAGCGCAGGGAAGAGATTGATGACTTAATAACGTGGCTGATAGCCGGGGCGCTAATAATCCTGCTGTTGGGCCTTTGTATTTGGTGGGCAACACTTTTGATGGGGAAGTAAATGAGTGAGGAAAAAATTCAGAACATGGAAGCCAAAGGGCAACTGATTGAAAAGATCACGTTTGCTTTATTGCCATTGTTATTCTCCTGCGTGGTTTACTTGATGTCGGCCTTATCAAATTTGGCCCATGAAGTCACCATCTTAAACAGTAAGATCAGTTTGGTCGTTACCAGCGACAACAAGCAAGCAAGTAACACGGGGGCAGAGCTTGCACGAGAAAAGCTACGCCAAGACTTGGAAGAAGAAATCCAACGTAACCGCGATCAAATTGCAGAGAACAGGATGCACATTGCAATCCTTGAAGAAAAAACCCCAGTAAACAACAAAATCAAATCCCTGACCGGGAAGGACTAACCCATGCTGACTATCCTATCCACACTGATCTCCTTCCTGATGGGCGGCTTGCCCAAGCTGCTGGATTTCTTCCAAGACCGGGCGGACAAGAAGCACGAACTGGCGCTGGCCCAGATGCAGATTGAGCGCGAACTGGAGCTACGCAAGGCGGGCTTTGAAGCACAGGAGCGCATAGAGCAGATACACAGCGCCCAGCTAGAAATGGAAACCAAGGCCAAGTCAGAAGAAAATTTGGTCAATGCCCAGACGGCTGAAATGAGCGCAATCTACAAGCACGATGAATCCCTCAATGACGGCACCAGCCAATGGATGAAGAACCTGCGTGCAGGTGTGCGTAGCTTTATCACTTTGGGCTTTTTCCTCCTGCTGGTGTTTGTGGATGTTGGCTTGTTTATCTACGGCTACAACCACGGCGTAGAGTTTCCCCAGTTGGCTGAAAAACTCTGGAACAGCAATACCCAAGCCTTGTTTGCCAGCATCATTGCATTCCATTTTGGGGGCCGAGCCTTTGGGAAATGATCTGGACTCTTGTGCTGCTTACAGGTATTAACATGAACAGTATCCTTGTTGTTGGCTACTTTGAGGCGGAGTCTGCTTGTCAAAAAGCCGCAAAGGAATGGCGAAAACTAGGCTACAAAGTCGGGTGCGTACAAACGCAAAAGAAATGAAAGTTTCAGGCAAAGCACTTGGCGTAATCAAACACCACGAAGGCACCAGGCAGCGCCCATATCGTTGCCCAGCTCGGCTCTGGACTGTTGGCGTGGGTCATGTACTGTACCCAAAACAAGGGCGCTTAAAGCTGGAGGAGCGGGACGCTTTTCCGCTTCAACCAGAAGATAACCGCCAGTTCACCATAGAGGAAGTCGATGGAATTCTTGCATCAGACCTACAGCGCTTTGAGCGAGGAGTGGAGGAGTTCTGCCCTGTCCCTCTTACACAGGGTATGTTTGATGGGCTTGTCAGCTTCTCTTTTAATGTGGGCCTTGGAACACTCCAGCGTTCAACGCTTCGTCAGAAACTGCTTCGCGGCGACAAAGAAAGCGCTGGCGAAGAGTTTCTGAAATATTGCATGGCCGGTGGCAAAGTACTCAAGGGATTGCAGAATCGACGTATTGATGAACGCGCCTTATTTCTATCATAGCGTCCTTCAGGTCGCCGCGCAGTTGCTCAATGGCGTCCTGTTGGGCTTGCATTCGTAAGTACGAATCCAAAGCGAATTTCGCTAACGTTTCGTGGTTCCAAGCGGCGAAGTTGGGTAGGTCTAACATTTGGTTTATTACTTGGTTTAGGACAATCTTCTGGCGCAACAATAACGCACCAGATAGCAACCCATTGTTTGCGGTGGGCTATCCATCGGTCTATATATGCATCAGGCATTTCAGTTAACGCACGCCGCATAGGGGAAGGTTCTTTCTCCAACCGCTCGGCTATGTCAGCAACGGTCAGGCCATCGTGGTACTGCTGAAGCAGCATCCGTATAGCGTGGTGATTTGACTTATGCATTGCGCTCTTTCAGCTTGGCTTCAATGGCGCGTTCATAACCAAAGTTAGGTGATTCACATTCTCCGTACTGGTTGTGATGTTGCTCATAAATGACATCAATTTCCTCATCCGTCAGCCCTACCCACGGGCGCTGTGGCTGTGCTGCGGGTGGGGCGGTGTAGACGGAATAAGTTCCATCAAACAGCTCACCAAAATAATCAAAGTCGTGGTTTTCAAGATGGCCTTTGTAACGGCTGATATTCAAGGTTCCCACAGGCTCCTGCGCTGGCTGTGCCAAGGCTTCTTTAATGGCGGTGATGGCGTTGTCAATATCTGCTCTAAATCCTGGCAAATCTTCCAATACCTTTAGCGCCAGCTTCAATGCTTCACGTTCCATGCTGTCTAGCTTGTCCTGCGCCGCTGCCTTTTTGCTTTGATATCCTGTCATCACTTCCCCCAAAAAAGTAAAAAAGCAATCCACCCGCACAGCACCACAGTCAACAAGGTAAGCAAGGCTTTAAACGTGTCGGCAAGGTCGTCTATTGGGTCGTTTAACTGCGCGTCCTTGAAACCGTTGGCATACGCATCATTGATTTCCTTGACCCGCTGCTTGCGTACCGGACAGTCTGGGCCATTGGTGCATTTTCCGTAGTCACAACAGGTAGTCATTGCTCCACCTCCTCATAAGTCATTTCAAAAACGTCAGGTTTACATGGGTAGTGTTCACCCTTTACACCAGTAATAATCCAGTCGCTGGATTGGACAAACATTTCACCTTCTAATGTTCTAATGGTTGGAACTGAGTTGTGGTTATAAAACACAGCAGGGTGGTCACCATATTTGAACCATTGCGTAGCCTCAATGACCACGGGTTTTTTGCGGTACTTCATTTGGTACGCTCCTGAATCATTGCGTTTGCCATGATGTACGCCGACATTGCTGCAATTTCTTCAGAGTTGCTGTCAGAATCACCAACATATACTCCATCTTCGTATTGATCTTTTAATGCTACTTGCATAGCTAAACCAGCAAAGTAGTCTCTTAAAGTCATATCACGCGCAAAGCCGCCAGTTACAAGATGCCACTGGGTGTACTCTTTTGATTTCTCTATGTTGTCTTTCATTTGTACTCTCCTAAACGTGTGTTTAAACGCTCTATACGGGTCATATTCATGTCTAGCACTGCTTGGGCATACTCTACTGCCCCTTCAGCCTCAAGCCGGTCTAGATGGGCCTGGGCAAGCTCGCGCTGAATCACTTCGGCTGGCGTCAGGTCGCGGTAATAGTCTTTTAAGAATTTAATAAATTTCATGGTAATTTAGCTTCCTTTAGTAGTTCAAGTTTCAGCAGCCGTACTTTTTAAGATAAAAATCTTTGGCGGCTTTTATTTTGCTAAACGCATCTCCGTATTTAATTAAATATTCTTCATGCGTCAATGCTTCGGCGTATTCTTCTTCTGCTTGTGCTAACACTTTGGCGTATTCATCTGGGTTTTCGGCTATGTATGCATCAACATCAATAGGTGAAACCCAACACCGTGTTGCAAAATCAAACCGTTGGCTTAAAACTAACATAGACATCCAAGCATTGTTTTTGGGGTGCGTCGGCGGCCACACAATCCCTTCATACGGGTCTGTCTCATACTCAAACACCTTGCCGCTGTTCCACTCCTCGGCTAGGCTTTTGGCCTCGGCCTCAAGGGCAAACACATGGCCTGGGCGGTCAGTGAACGTAAGGCAGTTAAACCCGTTTTTGTTTTTGACGCCCCACCATCCATTGGGGCCAATGGCTTCGGCCTTGTAAGGGCCAAAGGCAAAGTACCTAGCTGGCTGCGCTGTCATCTTTTTAACTCCATGATTTCAAGCTCAAGGTCTTTGCAGTGCTGGGCCAGGTTGTCGTAGTCCTGCTTGTACCTAGCGCTTGTGAGCCTCTCGGCGCCGACCCAGCCAATTAGCGTGCCCTTGGTTGCCGCCATCCGCAGGTGCGCGCGCAGCTCGTGCGTAGTCAGGATGCCAATTTGCCCTGGTTGCGGGGACAGCTCATCCACGACGGCATCAATCTCTTTTTGCATTGACTCGGACATATCAGACTCCCATGAATAAGAAAAAGGCCAGCCCGACTCCGATGGCCAGGGCCAGGGCAATCTCTGCCCATTTGCGGGTGACGGGTTGGATGGTGTAGTGCTCGCGGTAGCGCATGGTGATCTCCTAAAGATTTAAAGCAATCCGCGTGAACGCATCACAGCAGCGGCTATGCGTTCGCATTTGTCCGAATCAATTTCGGGGAAATTGCATTCAATGTTGTAGCCAAGACTTTCAACATCCCACCCACGGCATGACTCTAGACAATTTTCTGTGTGCTTAACCGCATCACGGGTTACCTTAAATTTATCAATTCGCCCTACTTGATGTGCATTCATTTTGCTTACTCCTAAAAAGACCCTTGCGGGATTGATGGGGCCGTAGCCCCGTTTGGTTTAACTTACTAACAAACTGAAAGTGTTGTGATGCTCAATTCCGTGGCGCATTGCCACATGAGATGGAATTGCAACTTGAAGATATTGCTCTCCATTGAAATCACGCCAAGGAAACAAATACCGGCATTCGGGAAAAATTTCTTGCACAGATTTGAAACTGTAAAAACCAAACTGAAATTTTAAAACGGTTTCAGAGCCGCTGTTATTAACAAAAACTTTGGGATTTTTCATGGTGCTTACTCCTAGTTTGTGCCTTGCGGCGGGTTGTTGATGCCTAACATCTTACATGAATTGACTACTTCATCAACTGATTTAAGTAGGTGTTTACCCTTAGTAATGCAAATAAATTGCTTTTCTAGTCAAAAAACACACCTAGAATGAACGCATTCGTCAATTAAAGGGGTTAGGCACAATGATTTCGTCAACAGAGCAAGCAATCGAGGCAATACGCCTCAGAGCCAAGGAAAATGGGTTCAAGATGAACGATATAGCGTATGCCGCTGGCGTTGACCCTGCCCAGCTATCGCGCTGGAGCACCGGCAAGACCATCCCGCTGTACAGCAACATTATGAAGTTGGAGCAGGCCGTGGACGCGCTGATAGCGGCAAAGCAGCCATGAGCGCCAAGATCGTAATGTCTATTGACCCAGGTCTAAGTGGCGCCATTGCCGTGTTTATCGGCGATACCCTGCACGACATCATTGACACGCCAACGCATGAACTTGTACGCAACGCCAAGACTAAGCGGCAGATTTCAGCGTCCGCTTTGGCTGGCATCTTCAAGGAATATGATCCTAGTCACGTTGTCGTTGAGCGCGTTTCCGCAATGCCAGGGCAAGGGGTTACGTCAATGTTTAGCTTTGGGCGTTCGTTTGGCCTTATAGAAGGCATTCTTGCGGCTTATGAGTTGCCGGCCACCTTCGTGATGCCTAGCGTCTGGACAAAGGGCATAGGCCGTGGACTTGGCAAGGACGCATCACGCTCCAGAGCTTGCGAGCTGTATCCAAGCCACCAAAAGCAATTTGCACGGGTCAAGGATGACGGGCGCGCTGATGCCGTGCTCATCGGCGCCTGGTGGCTGAAAGCGAACAAATGAACATTGAAGACATACAAGGCTTGCGCGAACTGGCGGTGTCGCTAGGCACGCAATTGGACCAGGAGCGCACACAAGCCCGCGCAAAGATTCAATTCTTAAAGCGCCTGGTCATGCCCGAGGACTTAGGCCAGCACGTATCCGCAGAGGTAAGAAACCTTGCCTATCAATTACTCATAAACGAAAGCGACGAATGAAACAGTTATCCCTACGCCCATCAGCAGCCGCACGCTGGATTGCTTGCCCCGCATCAGCACGCTTATCTGAAACAGTACCCTACGAGCCAAGTGGTGAGGCCGCGCAGATAGGCACTGCCATCCATGCCCTGGCCGAGACTTGCTGGCAGCTAGATCAAGACCCAATGGACTATGTTGGTAAGGTCATTGAAGGCATCACAATGACGCGAGAGAACGCTGAATTCGCGTTGGCGCACATACGCATGGTGGCTGGGCTAGAGAGCGAACTAGGCACGGTTAAGGTTGAGCAGTATGGCGTAGCTTACGAGGACTCGTTGGCCAAGGTCGGCGGCACTGCGGACGTTGTTGCGTACAACCTAGAAAAGTCAGTGCTTGTGATTGCTGACCTTAAAACAGGACGGGGCTGGGTGGACGCTGACTCAGCCCAGATGAAGATTTACGCGCTTGGCGTAATGCAAAAGCTGGTCAAGGTATTTGACAAGGTGGGCCTTACCATTGTCCAGCCCCAGACGGGCGAGAACCGCCATCACGAGATGACGGGTGACGAGTTGCTACAGTGGAAGGCAGACGTATTGATACCGGCAGTAACAGCAGCCAAGGATGGCCGGTCAGAACCCACACCATCTAAGGATGCTTGCCAATACTGCCCCGCTAAGATGATCTGCCCAGCGCAGACCAAGGCGCTGGCTGCGGTCCCCGTGACTGCTGACATTGCAACCCTGACGCCCGACCAGGTATCTGACTTACTGGACAAGGCTGAACTGGTGGAGGACTTCATTGCTGCGCTACGCAAGCAGGCCACCAAGACGCTGGAGGCTGGCGGTGTACTGCGCGGCTGGCAGATGGCGCCTAAACGTCCTACTAGGCAGTGGACAGATGACATTAAAGCGCTGAAGGTACTGCTAGAGATGGGTGTTCCAGAGGAACAAATATACGAGACATCAATCATTACGCCTGCTGCCGCAGACAAGATTCTGGGCAAGGACAGGAAACAAGTTTTGGATAGTGTGACCAAGAAAGTAAGCAGTGGTTTAACACTATCCAAATCCCGTGGGTTAGGCGAAAGCACAACCCTACTTCAACTCTAAAAACTGAAAGCTAAACGCAAATGCTAAATCTATCATCATCTAGCGGCTCTGGTAACTACATCCGCTTTTCGCCCCAAGCAAACGCCTGGACAAACAACAACAACGAGGAAATCACGCTAAAGAAAGTGGTGTTCGACATCGACAACATCAAGACAGGCTGGCTGTTGCTGGGTGTCGGTGTACGCGATTGGGTGCAAGACGAATCTGTTGGTAAGAAAGGGCCGCAGCCGTCACCCGAGCACAAACGTGGATTCCAGGTTGTCCTGTACAACAAGGAGATCGGTGCTGCTGAGTGGTCATCCAACGGCGTAGGCCCGAACATGGGTCTGGAGCAGATGTATAAGGCCTGCGCTGCCGAGCGTGCCGCTAACCCTGGCAAGCTGCCAGTGCTGGAGTACGGCCACTCTAAGGCAGAGAAAATCGGCAAGGGTACGACTCGCATTCCTATCTTCGTATTAAAGGGTTGGGTTGCCCGTCCCGCGGGGCTGGATGCCGATACACAGGAGTTTGAGGCAGAGCCAGGCGCAATTGTTCATTTACCCGTTGAGCAGCCGGTGCGTAAGCAGGCGCCAAAGCCAGTACCGATCATTGAGGATGACGAGATTTTTTAAGCGTTGATTGAACGCGCCGGTGGGTTGATCTCCACCGGCTTTTTTTTTCCCTCGAATAACGAGAACGAATAAATGGACACAGAAACAATAGCCAAGGCGCTGGGTAACGCCAAGATGGTAAATGGGCAGTGGGTTGCTTCATGCCCTGTACCTGGTCACGGCAGCGGCAACGGGGACAGGAACCCCAGCCTCTCAATCACGGAAAGTGACGGCAAGGTTTTATTCCACTGCCATGCTGGATGCGATCAGCGGGAGGTGTTTGACGCGGTAAGGGAACGCAACCTATTGCAGTCAACGCCCAAGCGCGAGGAGATCAGTTTTACCCAGCACCAGGACAAGGTACTGGAAAAGGAATGGGTGTACCGCGCAGAGGATGGCACGGAACTCTTTACCAAGCGCCGGTACAAGACTAATGACGCAAAGGGTAAGACGTACTCTATCCATAGAGTTGACGCGCAAGGCAAGCGGATAGCGGGGTTAAAGGACACCAGAATTGTTCCCCTCAATTTGCCTGAGCTTATCGACGCAAAGCAATCAGGCCGCGCCATCTATCTGGTGGAAGGCGAGAAGGCCGCGGACGCATTAACAAGTATCGGCGCCATTGCCACCACTTCACACACTGGTGCAGGCAGTTGGCCTACTGAGATAACCCAATACTTCGCAGGCGCAAATGTCGTGGTAATCCCTGACAATGACGAGCCAGGGATATCTTACGCCAAACGCGCAATTGCTCATCTGTTACCCGTGGTCAAGTCAATCAGATATCTCGACCTTGGATTGATGGTAGAGGGTGATGATGCCTACGAGTGGGTGTATCACGCCAAAGGAACGCGCAAGGAACTCGCGGAACTGGCAAGGCAAGCCCCAGTAATCACGCAGCAGCCCAAGGTGGCCGAACCCGAACCAGTGCCATCAGAAGCCTTTAACCCGACTCCGCAACTGCTCAACATTGAGGCGTGGGACACCATCAAGGATGAGAAGGTTGAATGGATTATCCAGAACGTGTTACCTGTCAAGGGTTTCTCTGCATTGTTTGGACCACCTGGCTCATACAAGTCATTTCACGCGCTCGATATGGCCGAGGCAATAGCCACCGGCAGGCCGTGGATGGGCAACGAAATATGCAACCCTGGCGCCGTCCTGTACATCTGCGGGGAGGGTATGGGCGGCATTGGCGCCCGTATCCGCGCTTGCAAGATCAACCACCAGACTAAGCCTGGTGCAGAAATATACGTTATCCGCTACCAGCTTAACCTGCGCAGCAGCCCAGATGACTTCAACCTACTGATGGAGTCCATAAACGAACTTATAGAGCGCACGGGCATAGAGCTGCGCCTGGTGCAGATAGACACATTAGCCAGGGCATTTGGCGGGGGTCAAGAGAATGATGCCGCTGACATGGGCGCATTCATCCATAACTGTGGACGGATTCAGCGAAAACTTAACTGCGCTTTGATGGTTTTGCATCACTCAGGCAAAGACCAAAGTAAAGGTCTGCGGGGCCATAGCTCGCTCCTGGGCAGTTTGGACAGTCAACTTGAGATCGTAAAGCTGGAGCAAACCGAGCGCAAAGAAGGCGTGGCAGGGACCGGAATCATCACCCTGAGTAAGAGCAAGGACGGCCAGGACAACCTTAAATTTGGCTTTGAGATGGTCCAGGTCAACATCAATCAAGGTCAGGACAACGCCCTCGGGCTGGAGGAAAACTTCTCTTTAGCGGTCAGGGAATGCCAGGAAATGATCGACGAGCAGCACAAACCAAAGCCTGTACCGCCATCAAGATCAGGTGCTGGCGGTACACAAAAGATCGCTCTGGACGCACTTCACAAGGCAATTGCAGATCACGGGGATATGCGGCTAATTGACGGAAAACGCAATAAATCGGTTCATGTTGAGCAGTGGCAGCAAGCGTTTGAAGCGGCCCAGACCGACAAAACAGGCGTCAAGAAGCGGTTTACAAGGTGCGTGCAGAGCCTTCAGAACGCCAAAAAGGTAGAGGTTTTCGATCCTTTTGTGTGGGCGATTTATAGTGATGGTGACCAAAATGATAGCGACTTTTAGGGTGCTTTATAACTTACAGATTTGGCTACGGACAAATGGGGTACAAATGGGAGCAATTGACGCAAATGGGGGAAATATGGGTTTGGGACAAATGGGACAAATGGAGGACAAATGGGCGGACAAATGGGAGAAATATGGAAAAGGCACAGATTTGGCGGGAGTGGGACAAATGGGAGAGCGTATATCTTTAGATACGCTCCCCATTTGTACCTCCGCCTAATGCCCAGAATCGGAGAACCAAGTGGTGACTAAGAAACTTAAATCTTTGGCGATTAACCATCCGACCATGCCAGCATATCCAGCGGACAAGTTTGAGGTGTTTAAAAACGCTGTCATGGTGGAGCTGGCAAACCGTAAGAATACCCATGACGCAAAGTGGGGTATTGATAGGCTGGTTTGGTTGGTGGATACCGAGCTGCGGGAAAAGGTGTGGCTGCAACTGGAGCGGGTTTGGCAGGCACAAGAAGAACGCAACGACCAGAAGCTGGACAAGGCGGTCAAGGGTATGTGCAAAGCCTATGACGCGATGGAGGCTTGGGCTAATGCCAACAACGTATCAAAACTGCCTAATCTGCGACAGATTGAGCACCAGCAGGCAGATGGTACTGTTTTCGTTATCGTGCCAGATGAGGCCTCTAAACGGCTTTACTGCCAGCAGTGGCCTGGGACAACGGACAGGGAAGTCTGGACGGCGGCAGAGATTGCGATAATCATGGCACGCCAGGCAGATGGCAAAATCAGCGAGATCAAGCGACAATGGCCTGACAGCAAACTGGTTAAGGTCGGTGGGCCTAGCGGGTTTGAGGATATGGTCAACGACCTGGATATGACGACACCAAGCAAAATGCCAAAGCTGTTTGACACAAAGGCATTTGTAAAGTGATAAACGGGAATGTTCTAAACGCGACACAGGTATTCTGGACGCGACACAATTGGCAATGGGTTGCGCAAAATGGGCAACGTTATGCGCTTTTTGCATACATTTAGTTAAATTACGCACACGCGCAGGGGTAATGATGAAGACTTTGGCTGAAAAGACTACAAAAAACGGTGCAATCATGGGCAGGCCGGTGAAATGGCCGCCGGAGCATCCAGTTTGGCTGGAGATCGTTGCCCAGGTATCAGCAGGCAAAAGCGTGTCTACTGTGCTGGCTCAAGACAATATGCCAAACTGGACTGTTTTTCAAGCCATGCTGGCGCAGGATCCCAAGCTAACCGCAGCCTACGAGAAGGCCGTACAAGACCGCGCAGACAAGCTAGCAGACGAGATACTGCAACTGTCTGACGAACCCATGCCAGAGGGTTTAGAAGGCGCTATGGCGTCTGCCTGGGTGCAGCAGAAGCGGATGCAGGTGGATGCGCGCAAGTGGATCGCGTCCAAGCTGAAGCCGCGCACTTACGGTGACCGCATTGACATGACGGTGAGGGACGAGCGCATTAGCGTGATCGACGCGCTCGAGGCAGCCAAGGCACGGGTGCTGACGCTGGACAACGTGACCGACGTCACCCCGCGGCCTGTTGATAACCCTGTCTGATTCGGCTCTACTTTATACGACGGGCATTATGTTAAGTTGTTTGGCCTGTGCAGTACCTGTGGATAACTTTACCCGCTGGCCCTGTCCCCTGGCCCTGCCGCGCCCGACCCGCCCCCGGGTAGGGCCGATGGCGAAAGGTCACGGAAACGGTGCGTCCACGAACAATTTTTTATTTTATGAAACTGTGGTAAAAACTACCCTATGCCCGTCTACACAAACGCACTAGCCCCGCGCCCAGCGAACAGCTTGGCGTATGGTCCGCGCAACCTGATGGGCACGCAGATGCTGCAAGGCCCAAGCGAATCGTATTTGCGTCAGCAGTTCCCGCAGTTGTATGGATTTCTTGGCGGGGTAGTGGGAACGGCGCCCGATCAGATGGCGGGAAGCGTGCTTGATCCAAACATGGCTGCAGTACGCCAGGGTGCTGAGTACGGGTTTCCTGTTGGAACTGCGCTTGGTGTACTGCCTGCTGCTAGATTTACCAAGGGATTGCCTGTAGGGATGGGGATTAAAAGTGTTGGTGATAATCCATTGATGAATTTACCAAGTGGGTTAACTAGACAAGATCAAGCTAGACTTATTCAAAGTCATGCAGAAAATTTTGCGGCTAAAGCAAAAGAAATGGGATTGTCTGCTTCTGTAGAGCATAGTGGTAGTAAAGCTGGCCCAAGTTCGTATGTAACTGTTTTAGACCCAATTACTGGGGCAAAATTTGAGTCGCCATTTAGATTTTCCGGCCACAGTAAAGGGCCAAAAGAGAGTCAGTTTGTGTATGACGTAGGTGATGATTTTTCTAATGAGTTAGGAGCATTAGAAAAAATGGCATTATCTATCCCAAAAGCTGAACGTGATGCTATTCAAAGCGCAAGGCAAGCAAAAATGATTGAAGATTTGTCTATGCAAGAAAAAGAGCGTATTTTTTCTCAAGGTAGGCCAGCAGTTCAAAGTGCAATGCAGGAAGCAAATTTGCAGCAAACGCCATACACAAAAGCGTTTAGCAATAGCGGCAAATACATTAGAGCCAATCAATCACCCTACCCCCAACAAGCAGCCTTAGACCTTGCCCAGCAACGCGCTGCATTGCCGATTGAGCAAGGTGGGTTGGGATTGCCCGCTGGCAATACGGCAGAGCAAAGGGCTGCGGCGATGGGGTTTGATACTGATGCTTATCATGGGACAACAAATGATTTTCTTGCATTTGATAAAAATAAAAGAGGAAGTGCAACTGATCAAGGATGGTATGGTTCTGGTGAATATAGTTCTCCTTCCGCAAGTGGCGCAAATGCTTATGCAATGACAGATTTTCCAAATTACAAAGAATCTGCCAATATTATTCCTTTGTTATTAAAAAATCCAGAATCTATAACAAATAAACATGGATATATAACCGAATATGTAACAAGAGAGCCAGAAAACATCCGTTCCCGCTTTGCCGCCTTTGACCCATTCCGTAAGAGTGCTGCCATTGCCGCGACTATGGGAGTTGCAGCGCCTGATTTATTAGCGGCCCCAGCCCCAGCTTCTATTGCAGATCAGATTGACAGCATCAACGAGATCATCAAGAAGAAGCGTAAGAAGTAATGCAACTGCCCATCTACCGAGGCGAGGAAGAACAGAAGCTGATGACCGAGTTATGGTCACCGGCTGTTGCTGATGACTTGGAACGGTTTGTGATGTATGCGTTCCCTTGGGGCGTGAAGAACACGCCGCTGGCGCGGTTTACAGGCCCTCGCAAATGGCAGCGGGAGGTGCTGCGAGATGTGACTGAGCACATTAAGGCGCAGCAGGGCAAGGTTGACTTTGACACTATCAGGGCAGCAGTATCCAGCGGGCGAGGCATTGGCAAGTCAGCGCTTGTTAGTTGGTTGGTTCTTTGGATGCTGACCACCCGCATTGGCGGCTCGGTAGTGGTGAGCGCCAATAGCGAGAATCAGTTGAGGTCGGTGACCTGGGCAGAGCTCACAAAGTGGTCAGCGATGCTGATTAACTCGCACTGGTGGGAGATTAGCGCCACCAAGCTAGTGCCTGCCAAATGGTTGACGGATATTGTGGAGAAGGACTTAAAGAAGGGCACCAGGTACTGGGCCTGCGAGGGCAAACTGTGGTCGGAAGAGAATCCTGATTCTTATGCTGGTGTGCATAACCAGGACGGCATGATGCTGATCTTTGATGAGAGTAGCGGTATTCCTGATGCGATCTGGGATGTGGGCGCTGGGTTTTTTACTGAGAACACGCCCGACAGGTACTGGTTTGCGTTCTCCAACCCGCGCCGCAATAGCGGGTACTTCTTTGAGTGCTTTAACGCTAAACGTGCGTTTTGGAAGTCACGGGTGGTGGACGCCAGGACGGTGGAGGACACCGACAAGGCGGTGTACGAGCAGATTATTGCTGAGTATGGGGAGAATTCCAGCCAGGCCAAGATTGAGGTTTATGGCGAGTTTCCTTCGGCTGGGGAAGACCAGTTCATTGGGCCGACGTTGGTTGATGATGCTATGAAGCGGCCCAAGTACAAGGATATGACAGCTCCCATTATTGTGGGGGTTGACCCGGCTCGAGGGGGCGCCGACGCAACTGTGATTGTGGTGAGGCAGGGGCGTGACCTGGTGGCGATTAAGCGTTACCAGGGTGAAGATACTATGACCATAGTGGGAAGGGTGATTGAGGCCATTGAGGAATATAAGCCGACTTTGACCGTGATTGATGAGGGTGGTTTGGGGTACGGCATCCTAGACCGGCTGACCGAGCAGCGGTATAAGGTGCGAGGGATTAACTTTGGCAATAAGGCCAAGCACCCGATTGCATTTGGCAATAAACGCGCTGAAATGTGGAATGATATGAGGAACTGGCTAAAATCTGCTAGTATTCCCACCGACAGGCAGTTACGGGCAGATTTAACTGGGCCGGCCAAGAAGCCGGATTCTTCTGGCACTATTTTCCTAGAAGGGAAAAAAGAGATGAGAGCAAGAGGGTTAGCATCACCGGACGCCGCCGACGCGCTGTGCGTGACGTTTGCTTTTCCCGTGGCTCACCGCGAGTATACTGAACCAGCCCGCAGGATTAATTCGCAGGGCAGCAGCATTAACACATCATGGATGGGGTCTTAAAATGCCACTGGTTAAATCATCTTCCCCCAAAGCTTTTAGGGCTAACGTCAAAGCTGAAGTGGCCGCCGGTAAGCCGGTGAAGCAGGCCGTGGCAATTGCTTATTCGGTTAAGCGCGAAGCCGCTAAACCAGCCCCAATGAAAAAGAAATAATATGGCTGATTACACAGGCATGGTGGCGGCGGGCAATGTTGCCAATGGTGGCGGTAAGAAGGACGACGACTCCAACGTACTGGCAACTGCCCGCAGCCGCTTGGATATGGCAATATCGGCGCTGTCTGAGTCCCGCGAGGATGAGATTGACGATCTAAAGTTCTACGCTGGCAGCCCAGACAATCATTGGCAGTGGCCTGCTGATGTGCTGGCAACCCGCGGCGCGGTGCAGGGACAGACCATCAACGCCCGCCCGTGCCTTACCATCAACAAACTGCCGCAACACGTACGGCAAGTAACTAATGACCAACGACAAAACCGCCCAACAGGCAAAGTTATTCCAGCCGACGACAAGGCCGACATTGACGTTGCCGAAGTCTTCAACGGCATGGTTAGACATATTGAATACATCTCGGACGCAGATGTCGCTTACGACACCGCCTGCGAAAACCAAGTCTCCTACGGAGAAGGCTACATCCGAATCCTGACCGAATATTGCGACGACAATACCTTTGACCAAGACATCAAAATTGGCCGAGTTCGCAATAGTTTCTCGGTGTACATGGACCCAACCATCCAAGATCCGTGCGGCGCGGACGCCAAGTGGTGTTTTGTGACCGAGGACATCTCCAAAGACGATTACCAGCGGATGTATCCCGACTCAGCGCCTATTACCACCTTGCAAACGCTCGGTGTGGGCGATCAAAACCTATCGCAGTGGCTCAATGAGGACACTATTCGCATTGCTGACTACTACTACGTCGATTACGACAAGGGCACGCTCAATTTGTACCCTGGCAACGCCACGGCTTTTGAAGGAACGCCCGAAGACAAGCAATTACGCGCCATTTACGGCAAACCCAAGAAAACTCGGCAGTCTGACCGGCCACGGATCAAGTATTGCAAGATAAACGGCTACGAAATCTTAGAGGAACGCGAGTGGGCGGGAAAATACATCCCAATTGTCCGCATTGTGGGCAATGAATTTGAGGTTGACGGTCGTCTGTACGTGTCCGGCTTGGTGCGAAACGCCAAGGACGCCCAGCGGATGTACAACTATTGGGTGTCCCAAGAGGCAGAAATGCTGGCCTTGGCCCCCAAAGCGCCATTTATTGGCTACGGCGGCCAGTTTGAGGGCTACGAAAACCAATGGAAGACCGCCAACACGACCAACTGGCCGTATTTGGAGGTCAATCCAGACGTTACAGACGGCGCGGGCGCTACGCTGCCACTACCCCAGCGGGCGCAGCCGCCAATGGCCTCCAGCGGGCTTTTGCAGGCTAAAGCTGGAGCTTCTGAAGACATTAAGGCATCCACAGGCCAATATAACGCTTCTTTGGGCATGACATCTAACGAGCGCAGTGGCAGGGCTATCATGGCCCGTCAGCGTGAGGGTGATGTTGGGACGTACCACTTTGGCGACAACTTGGCCCGTGGTGTGCGGTATCTGACACGGCAATTGATTGACCTGATCCCCAAAATTTACGATACGCAGCGGATTGCCCGCATTATTGGCGAAGATGGCGAAACCAGCATGGTCAAGATTGACCCGATGCAGGCCGAGCCGGTCAAGAAGATCGTGGATCAGCAAGGCATCGTGATTGATAAGATTTACAACCCTGGCGTGGGCAAATACGATGTGGTCGCTACCACCGGCCCAGGTTACGCAACCAAGCGCCAAGAGGCACTTGAGGCGATGGGCCAACTGTTGCAAGGTAACCCCCAGCTATGGCAAGTGGCCGGTGACCTGTTTGTCAAAAACATGGATTGGCCTGGTGCCCAAGAGATGGCAAAGCGTTTTGCCAAGACCATTGACCCCAAACTTATGCAAGACGGCGACAAGCCGCCCGAGTTGCAGGCCGCAGAGCAGCAAATCCAAGCAATGGGCCAAGAGATGGAGCAGATGCACCAGATGATCATCAATGCTGGCAAGTCCATTGAGGCGCAGGATATGCACCGCAAAGACTTTGAGGCAACGGTCAAAGCGTACCAGGCTGAAACCCAGCGGATTTCCGCTGTGCAGGCCAGTATGTCGCCAGAGCAGATTCAAGATATTGTTTTAGGCACCGTCCATGGCATGATCACTTCTGGTGACCTAGTTACCGAGATGCCTGGGCGTGATGTAGATACTGGCGCTGAGATGCCACAAGAAGGTATGGAGCAACCACAATGATGTACAAAGCCGCCGATTTTGTCGGGATGCTATTCCTGGCCCGTGATGTGGCCCACAGCGTCCACTTGAACACTCGCAGTTATTCCAAGCACGTTGCGCTTAATACGTTTTACGACAGCATCATTGACCACGCAGACGCCTTTGCCGAAGCCTACCAAGGCCGTCATGGCCTGATGGGGCCAATCACGCTGCATTCGGCTACCAAGACGGCCAATATCATCGACTTTTTGCAAAACCAGTTAGATGATATTGAAAAGTGCCGTTACGAGGTGGTAGACAAATCTGATTCTTCGTTGCAGCAACTTATTGACAACATTGTTGAGTTGTACCTAACCACGCTTTATAAACTGCGCTTTTTGGCGTAAGACTGCGGTATGGCGGCATACAACAAATACACCGCTGCGATAGAGCCGCTGTTAGAGGGCATTAATTCTGGGACAGATGCCTGGAAGATAGCCTTAGCCGCAACGGTTAACGCAGCCGATACCACCTTTACTGCGGGTACAACTGACTTAGCTACGGCGGGCGGGTATACCGCAGGCGGCAACGCAGCTACAACAACAAGCGCCACTCAAACCAGCGGCACTTACAAATTAGTGTTATCCAGCCCTGCTGTTTGGACTGCTACTGGTTCGGGGTTTACTTTTCGCTACGCCATTCTTTGGGACTCTACAACCAGCACGCCCGTAGGCTATTGGGACTATGGTTCTAGCCAAGCAGTTGCCGCTGGCGAAACAGTTACGGTGACCCTAGACGCTACCAATGGCGTGTTCCAAGGAACATAAATGGCAGTTTTTTTAGTTGACAGGGTTCAAGAAACTACCGCTGTCACAGGTACGGGGTCTGTTACGCTTTTAGGCGCAGTAACTGGTTTTCAGGCTTTTTCTGCGGTTGGAAACGGCAACTCAACTTATTACACCATTGTTGGTACTACAGAATGGGAAGTAGGACTTGGTACTTACAGCACTACCGGCCCGACACTTACTAGAGACACGGTTTACTCTAATAGCCTTGGAACTACGGCCAAAGTAAGTTTTTCCGCAGGTACAAAAAACATTTTTGTTACTGCCCCAACTGCCCTTTTGTCAAAGTTGCTTGTACCGCAAGCACTTGTTATTAGCAACGGCACAGCAATTTTAGTTAAACAATCTAATATTAATGGAACACTTGGTATATCTAACAGCGGCGGTTGGTTGATTCCTCAAGCAATCACATTAAGCAAATTTACCGCTACAGTTACTACCGCAACAAGAGGCGGTAGTATTAGCATACCCGTAAAGTATGGAACTACTGGCTATAGCACTTCTACTTTATTGCGTACTTTAGTAATACCAAATAATGGCACAAGTTACGTTATTGCTGATACCACTAAACTTGTCGCGCAAACCTACATATACCTTGACATCACTAACGTAGGGCTTACATATCCCGGCGCGGGATTAAAAGTTCAAATAGACTACACATACACACCTATATAACTATGACGCCCGAACAGATACAAGCATATTTTGGCACTGATGTTGTGTACATTTTTAATGGCACGGCAGATGAGTTATCTGAAATTATGGTAACCAGCTACAACTACATTGTTGATGGATCTACTCAAATTTTGTACTTTGTCACGACAGATGGCACTGTACCGCAAGATAGCCGTATTTCAAGGATGTAAAAATGTACGTAAAACTTGTTACCCCATCCACTGCGTCTGCGAGTCAGTATTTCATACGCGACATTGTTCGCCTGCTTACGGCTGCTACCCCCGCAACATCTTTACTTTATGCGTTTAATTCTGCTTCTTCAGTTGTTGTTGATGCAACTGCTGCTGGGTGGACGTATGTTGGTTCTACTGTAACAGCAGATCAAGGAGCTGCTCCATCTACATCCGTTTCTGATTACGCTACCAGCAGCGTTGCTCCAAGTTTGTGGTCATGTTCAGCGCCTTGCCTTGAGGGTTCTACGCTTAAATACATAACACTCTCCCCTGCTGCACAAGGTTTTACAACACCTAGTACAACCAACCAATGGATGAATTTAACAGGTGCAAGGTCTGTAACATCTGTAGGCGTTGCAACAAATGAGGGGGTTAAAGTCTACACAACTAGCAGTGTTGCTTTTACTGCTGTACAAGTCACCGCAATACAATTTACTGCTTCTACCACATACCATTTAATAGCTACGCCAAGGGGCATATGTATTATTAATGAGGGCAAAGGAATGCAAGCTGTTTGGGAAACGTCAATGACTGACCCACATCGTTTTTATTCAACTGCCCCAGTTGTAGTTTGGCAAAACGGAAATGGTAATGACGCAACCAACGTGAAAACTACGGTTCTATCTTCAGTAATACCTCAAGTTGCTTCTTCAGCACAAAACGGCGCTACATTTTCAAGTTGCGTGATGAACATTACGGATGTAAACACTGGTACAGTTTACGGCCCTGTTGAAGCTGTAGCAAACAGCTACGGCGGTGGATATTCAAACGCACAAAATTGGTGGCTATCTACTCCATACGTTCAACGAAAAAACAGCATTACATCCACAGGATCGCCTGTTTATCAAGTATCCCCAATTTATGTGCAACCTGGGCAATTTGGTTATCCCACAATGTATGTTACTGGCGTTTTTAACGCTTATTGGACGGGGCCAGCTTTAGGAAATACTGGTGATACGGTGTTGGTCAACGGTAATACTTACACTTACTTCAATTGCGGAACTGCAATGTGGGGTATTTTAATGCAGACTTCATAACATGGCAGCCTTAACTTATACGGTCTACGACGACCCAACCAACAACAACCCTACGTTAAATCAAGCGTACAACACTGTAACTGTGCAAAAATATTTGCAAGTTGCAATTGACCCAGTAATAAATTACTCCGTAGCATACCCGCAATATTCTTGGTTTACGACTACCACTTAACGTACTATGCTTGGCCTTTACCCTGTATCTGCCAAACCGCTTGCTACTAGCGGGTTGGTAAACGCATACGCGCTTTCGGCCAGCAACGGCACCTATGCGACTACAGGCCAATCAGCTATCATTTTACGGTCTAAAGTGGTTTCGGCTGACAGCGGAAGCTATACAGTTACAGGCCAATCGGCCACACTTTTGCGTAGCAAATCGCTTTCAGGCGATTTTGGGACGTATACTACAACCGGCGTGCCTGCGGTTATCACGTACAGCGGCGGCCCAGCCCCTGTTGTTGTCACAGATCAGTTATTGATCACACTTCGGTCATTTACCGAAAGAAGGAGATTTTAATGGCGCTTAATCTTAAAGCTATTACCTCTGTCCTGGGCTACCAGCAGATCACCAGCTTGTCCGCAGCTACGGCCTTGACCGTACCCCAGAAAAACATTGGTGGCCTTGCGGGGTCGCCCCGTATTGCTATCATTACGCCAGAGACTCAAGCCGTTCGCTGGCGCGATGACGGTGTGGCCCCAACCGCTAGCGTTGGAATGCCCCTTGCTGCCGGTGTCACTTTGCAATACGATGGCGACTTGACTCAAATCAAGTTCATTGAGCAAACTGCCAGCGCGAAGCTGAACATTACTTATTACTCGTAAGGAGCCGTTATGGACTTTCATGGCGAAGGTGGCTCAATGAGCCACTCAAATTTGATTGAATACATTCAAAAACAGCTTCCTACTGACTTGACCACCTTGGTTAATTTGCAAGCTGAATTGGCCCAGCGTCAAGGCGCGATGTCTGCGGTGCAAGATGCTGCCGCTGACCGGGCTAAAGCCGCTGAAGAATTGGCTACCGCGCAAGACCAGGCTGCGGCTATGGTTGCGTCTGCCAAAGATATGGAAGCTGCGGCCAAAGCCAAGACTGCTGATCTCAAGGCGCGTGAAGCTGCCTTAGCCAACAGTGTTAGTGCTTTTGAAGCCGTTAGCGCAGCGCGTGAAGCGGCCTTAGATGCGCGTGAAAAAACATCTGACACCCGTGAGATGCACCAACAGCAAACGCAAGCCAATTTGGATGTTTTGAGCGCATCTTTGGAAGCGCAAGAAGCCGCGCTGCAAACTCGCGTTAAAGCCTTCCAAGATAAAGTTGCCGCAATTAGCGCGTAAGGACACAAATTATGGCCGTCTTTCTCTCCCCCGTGGGCGGCGTTGCGGCCCAATTTTTTACCAATAACGGTGTAATTCTGTCTGGTGGCAAGCTATACAGTTATGCTGCGGGGACAACTACACCTGCGGTTACTTACACTACTAGTTCAGGCAGCACGCCACGTACAAACCCTATCGTATTGGACTCGGCTGGCCGAGTGCCTGATGGCGGTGAAAACTGGCTTACTGCGGGTGTTAGCTATAAATTTGTGCTAAAAGATAGCACCGATGTATTGATAGCCACTTACGATAATGTTAGCGGGATAAACGATCCAACTGCATCTGATGCTGCTTTAACAGCGTTTGAAGCATCTTTGGCCGCAGAGTCTGGCTCATCTCTTGTAGGCTATATATCTTCTGGCACTGGCGCTACAGCAACTACAGTACAAGCCAAATTGCGCGAAACTGTTTCTGTAAAAGATTTTGGCGCAACTGGCGACGGCACAACTGATGACACCGCCGCAGTTCAAAACGCTATAAATGCTTCAACCGGAAAAACATTATTTTTTCCTAGCGGCACATATTTAATTTCACAAGTGACTTGTGTAAGCAATCTTTATATCTACGGTTCAAACGCCACAATTAAAGCAAAAGCTACCTACACTAACGGAATATTTTACGGGGAAAGTAAAACCAATATAAACATTGAAAATATTACTTTTGATGGCGGTGAATTAAGCGCAGTATCTACTAACTTTTTAGTTCAATTTAAATCTTGTTCTAATTTAGTAATTAGAAATTGTAATTTTATTAAATTTGCTTTTGTTGCTTTAGCTTTTAATAATGCAACTAATTTTACTGCGGACAATAACACTTTTACAAAAACTGTAGCCAGTGCACAAGGTGTAAATGAATCCATTTTGATTTCGGGCGCAGATGGGGTGTGTACTTTTGGCAATATAACAAACAACATTTGCACAAATGCAGGAATATTAACTCAAGGTCATTATTTAAATTTTATTGGGAATCATATTTCTGCTTGGAAATATGGCGCTGGCATTTCTTGTCAACCTACAAACCAAAATTCTCTTTACTGTAAGTTTATCGGTAATACTTGTTTTGGAAACTATACGGGTCTTGATAGCGATGGTTTCACTAATCAAGGGCTAGAAATATTTGGCGGGTATCATAGTGTCGTAGGAAATACTTGTTCCAATGTAAGCGGCGCAGGCATTTTTCTAGGTTCTTCATACTCTACTGTTCAAGGAAATGTTTGCTATAACAACGGAACTTATACAGGGACGGCAGACACTTTTGGTATCGCTTTAGGCGCGGGAGCAAGTGGCAGCACTGTTACGGGAAACACTTGTTTTGAAACAGCCTTTCCTGGTGGTACGCAAAATTATGGTATTGGTTTTGATGGCGTAATTACAAACGTAAATTTTACGGGTAATAATTTACGCAATAATGTTTTGGGTGAGTTTAAAGCCCCCGCGTCTTCACAATCCTATTATGGTTGGAATCAAACAACTAAATACACTTGGAACCCTGCGTCCGTAGCAAATGGCGCTTCTACTTCTGTGTCGGTAACTGTTGGAGAAGCCCTTTTAGGCGACATTGCTACAGTGTCTTGCAGCATAGATTTACAAGGCTTAACGCTTACAGCTTATGTTTCAGGAACAAATACGGTAAAGCTAGTTCTTGCTAATTTAACAGGCGGCGCGGTAGACATTGCATCAAGTGATTTTAGAATTGTTGTAAACCGTCCATTTCTTTAATTAAGGATATTTAATGGCTAACACAAAAATTTCGGCTCTTACTTCCGCAAGTACGCCGGTTGCGGGAACAGAAGTTTTGCCCATTGTTCAAAGCAGCGCAACGGTAAAACTTGCAATTTCTGATTTAACGCCAGGTCTTAGCACTATCACCGCAGCCAAAGGTGGCACGGGGCAAACAACCTATGCGGTAGGCGATTTGCTATACGCTAGTGCTAGTACCACACTATCTAAACTCGCCGATGTAGCTACAGGAAATGCGCTTATTTCGGGTGGCGTAACCACTGCGCCAAGTTGGGGTAAGGTTGGTCTTACAACCCATGTAAGCGGAACATTACCAACGGCAAACGGCGGGACTAATCTAACCAGTTTTACTGCTAACGGTGTTGTTTATGCAAGCAGCGCAAGCGTATTGACTACTGGTAGTGCTATCAATTTTAATGGGACTGACTTGCGGGTGGGGACTACAAGTACGCCAAATGGAACAACGCTTGGCGCAGAGATTAGCGGCGGCGGCGTAGGCACTTTTTCTGCTAACAGTACACAGTCAATAAGCGTTTATCGGTTAGGTACTACGGGCTCAATGGTTGCATTCTTTTACGGCGCTACAAATGTAGGAACAATTACAACTGGCGGCACAACAACATCCTATAACACTACTTCAGATTACCGCCTAAAAGAAAATATTGCACCAATGACAGGTGCATTAACAAAAATTGCACAGCTTAACCCAGTCACATACAACTGGAAATCTGACGGTTCTGACGGTCAAGGTTTTATTGCTCACGAATTGCAAGCGGTTGTACCTGACTGCGTAACAGGCGAGAAAGACGCTGTTGACGCTGATGGTAACCCGCAGTACCAAGGCATCGACACCAGCTTTTTGATTGCTACCCTGACCGCCGCAATCCAAGAACAGCAAGCTCTTATTACAACCCTAACCGCCCGTATTGCGGCGCTAGAAACAAAAATTCCAGCATAATGCTGAAAAAACGTACTGGTGCGATCACCAGGGATTCTTTGGAATCGAAAAAATGTCAGAAGAAAACCTAGCGGTAGTAGACCCCGCGCCGGAACAGGTGGCAACGGCTGCACCTGAACCTGAAGTTAAAGCGCCGGAAGCAGAAGCACCCAAGACCTTCTCGCAAGAGGAACTTGATGCAGCTATTGGAAAACGCCTCGCAAGAGAGCAACGAAAGTGGGAACGGGAACAAGCACAGAGGGTTGCGGAAACGCAAACCTTGAGGGCTCCGGCAGCACAGTCTGTCGATCAGTTTGAAACGCCAGAGGCTTACGCCGATGCGTTGGCCTATCAAAAGGCAGAGCAACTGATCGCGCAGCGCGAAGCGGCCAAGCAGCACTCGCAAGTTCTTGAGAGTTATCACGATCTGGAAGAGGAAGCCCGCGCTAAGTACGACGACTTCGAACAAGTCGCGTACAACCCCAAGCTGCCGATTACGGACGTAATGGCCGATACGATTCGGTCTTCGGATGTTGGGCCTGAGTTAGCTTACTACCTCGGAACTAACCCCAAAGACGCAGAGCGTATATCTCGCCTAGCCCCGCTTGCACAGGCAAAGGAAATTGGAAAGATTGAGGCCAAATTGGCGTCTGATCCACCAATGAAACGTACGACATCCGCGCCAGCGCCGATTTCGCCTGTCACTGCCCGATCCACTGGATCACCGGCCTATGACACTACTGATCCCAGGTCTACCAAGACCATGACGGATTCGCAGTGGATTGAAGCCGAAAGGGCACGCCAGCGTAAGAAGTGGGAAGCGCAAAACCGCTAACTTTTTTTAAGGACTTTTTTCATGGCTAATAGTATCCTAACCATTGACATGATTACTCGGAAAGCTCTCGAAATCCTCGAGAACAACCTGGTGATTACCCGTAACGTAAACCGTCAGTACGACGACAGCTTCGCTGTTGAAGGTGCCAAGATTGGTTCTACTTTGCGTATTCGTCTGCCTGACCGCGCTTTGGTCACTGACGGTGCCGCCCTGCAAGTTCAGGACGACAACGAACAGTACACCACTTTATCTGTCGCTTCGCAAAAGCATATCGGCGTAAACTTCACTTCTGCCGAATTGACCATGCAATTGGATGATTTCGCAGAGCGTGTTCTCAAGCCTCGTATCAGCCAGTTGGCCTCCAGCATTGATGCTGATGTTGCCAATGCGTACAAAACCATCGGTAACACTGTCGGCACCCCCGGCACTACTCCAGCCACTTCTTTGGTTCTGTTGCAAGCGCAACAAAAACTGAACGAAAACGCTGCCGTAATGTCGCCCCGCTATGCAACGGTTAACCCCGCTGCAAACGCTGGACTGGTGGAAGGCATGAAAGGTTTGTTCAACCCCACCGACACCGTGTCTCGCCAATTCAAAAACGGCATGATGGGCACTGGCGTATTGGGATTTGAAGAAATCAACATGAGCCAATCCATCAAACAACACACCACTGGTTCGCGTGATGCTACGGCTGCTACCACTGTGAAAACAACTGTGACTTCTGAAGGTTCGTCTACCCTTGTTTTGACCCAAGGCTCGGTTACCACGACCATCAAAGCCGGTGATGTGTTTACCGTTGCAGCTTGCTCTTCTGTAAACCCGCAAACCCGTGAAACCACTGGTTCGCTGTTTCAGTTTGTGGCTTTGGCTGATGCAACCGCTTCGTCTGGCGATTGGACTGTGACTGTGGCTCCCATGTACTCCGCTACTCACGCACTGGCTACCATGACAGCCCTGCCAGTAGCTAGCGCTGTTGTGACCTTTGTGGGCACCGCTTCTACTGCTTATGCACAGAACTTGGTCTATCACAAGGACGCTATCACGTTTGCTACTGCTGACTTGTTGCTGCCCCAAGGCGTTGACATGGCTGCTCGTGCGGTTCATAACGGTATCAGCTTGCGCGTTGTTCGTCAGTACGACATCAACAACGACCGTATGCCTTGCCGTATTGATGTTCTGTATGGCTACAGCACCATTCGTCCACAGATGGCCTGCCGCATCTGGGGTTAATTAGTAATTCTTTTTAAAGGAAATTTATCATGGCTATTCCTAATTCTGGCGGTGGATATCAGTTTACTGATGGCAACACCAATGAAATCGTTATGGGCGTTCAAGCAGCGCCTAATACGGCGACTGCTACGGCCACTTTGACCGTTGCACAAATTACTGGTGGCGTCTTGGTAGGTAATCCATCTACCACGGCGGCAACGTACACCATGCCTACTGCTACGGCAATTGACGCGGTGTTCACCAACGCAAAAGTCAACAGCACGTTTGAGTTGACCGTCATTAACTTGGGCACTTCAACTGGCCTGATTACGATGGCTGTGGGAACTGGCATTACTGCGGTTGGCAACTTGGTTGTTGCTATTACCGGCAGTGCAGCAGGTGTTGGTGGCGCGGCGCAATTCTTGTTCCGCAAGACCGGCGATGCTGCGTACACTGTGTATCGCGTAGCCTAAACTTGGATGGGGCTTCGGCCCCGTTTACTAAGGAAACAATATGCCTAATACAAAATCAATTGGTGTTGCTTACGAAGACCAGCAACTTGATGCTGCGGTGATGGGTAAGTCAGGTGGTACTGCCGGATTTTTCGGTGCTACTCCTACTAACCAACTCGCGGCGCTCACTTCACTGAACTTCTCAACGCTCACCACCGCTACTGTCGGCGCTCTGACCACCTCGCAGATTTCTGCCCTGCAAACTAATGTCAATGGCATTATTACGGGTCTGAAGTCTTTGGGGATCATGGCTTCGTCTTAAACGAAAGGGAAGGGGGCCACAAGCCCCCTTTTCAATATGGACATTTATCTATCACACCCTGTTCATGGTCGCAAAGTAGCGACTATGGAACTTGAAGCCGTTTACGATGAAAAGAACGGCTGGACGCGATATACTCTTGATACGCCCAAAGTCTCTGAGGCGGCTCCTGTTAACGCACTGGAAGTAAAGCGCCGTCGTAGAACCGAACCCGAAGGAGCCTAGTCATGGCGACATACACTGCTGGCGATCAGATTAACCGAGCCCTTCGATTGCTTGGCGTGCTGGCCGAAGGCGAAACTACTTCCGCGTCAGTGTCGCAAGATAGTCTGATGGCGCTCAATCAGATGATTGATAGCTGGAACACCGAGCGGCTGTCGGTGTTCAGCACTCAGGATCAGGTGTTTACTTGGCCTGCGGGTTTTATTAACCGCACTCTTGGCCCAACAGGCGACTTTGTGGGCAACCGGCCCATCTTGCTGGACGACGCAACCTACTACAGAGATGCAAGCACCAATGTCAGCTTTGGCATAAAAATGATTAACCAGCAGCAGTACGACGGTATTGCCGTTAAGACGGTTACATCTACATACCCGCAAGTGCTGTTTATCAACATGGCATATCCTGATGTGGATATGTACATTTACCCCAAGCCTACACGGGATTTGGAGTGGCACTTTATCAGCGTTGAAGAGTTAACCCAGCCCGCCGACTTGGCTACCAACATCCTGTTCCCACCTGGCTACCTGCGTGCCTTTACGTACAATTTGGCGATGGAAATTGCGCCTGAGTTTGGCGTGGAGCCCAGTCCCCAAGTGCAGCGCATTGCTATGACTAGCAAGCGCAACTTGAAGCGCATCAACAACCCTGATGATGTAATGTCGATGCCATATGCAATCGTGGCGACTAGACAAAGATTTAACATCTACGCTGGGAACTACTGATTATGTTGATTGCGCTTGATTACGACAAAACCTACACCGCCGACCCAGCGTTGTGGGATGATTTTGTTCAGTTAGCGCAAGATCGCGGTCATACCGTAAAAATTGTCACTATGCGCTATGCAAGTGAACCAATTGAATCCGCTCCAGTGGATGTTGTGTACACAGGCAGAAAAGCCAAAGCTACAGTTTTTAAAGCTGATATTTGGATTGACGATTCCCCCTCGTGGATTTTTCAGGATTCGCCATGAAGACACCTATCCTCGGTTCGGCCTACGTTGCCCGCAGTATCAACGCTGCGGACAACCGCATGGTCAACCTGTTCCCCGAGGCCATCCCCGAAGGCGGCAAAGAACCCGGCTTTTTAAATCGCGCCCCTGGCCTTGAGTTTTTACAGACCGTAGGCACTGGCCCGATCCGAGCGTTGTGGGCGCACCAAACCAATGGTAGCGACTTCTATGTTGTTTCAGGCAATGAAGTTTATAAGCTGACCGGCCTGACCGCTACACCGCAATTGCTGGGCACTGTTTCGGGCACAGGGCCGGTGTCCATTGCTGACAACGGCACGCAAATTTTCTTTGCTTGCAATCCTGCGGGATACATCTATAACGAAACTACCGGCGCGTTTGGACAGATTCTTGATCCTGACTTTACCGGCGCGGTCACAGTTGCCTACTTGGATGGGTATTTTGTCTACAACGAGCCTGATAGTCAAAAAATTTGGGTGACCCAATTGTTGGACGGCACTTCAATTGACCCGTTGGACTTTGCCAGCGCCGAAGGTTCGCCTGATGGCGTAGTAGGCGTTATTTCCGACCACCGCGA
>Ga0222712_10001024_pt1 | contig 35819 bp, 29 predicted proteins | sample C33_657DmetaG_FD_165043 | JGI IMG/M metagenome (GOLD analysis project Ga0222712, IMG submission 165043) | Estuarine water microbial communities from San Francisco Bay, California, United States - C33_657D | ecosystem: Environmental > Aquatic > Marine > Unclassified | place: USA: California... | reverse complement strand
ATTTGAAAAAAGTGATAACTTCACCTAAGGTAGCATAACTACCAATGGGTTCTTCTTCGTCACCACTAAACATGAACACATGGAATTGGTCAAGAGATGTCATGTCCTTGTCATATGCACAGCAAGGGAAGAATACTTCGAAGACATCATCTGAGTCAGTCATGCTCACAGATGCAGATGGACAAGCATCATTGTGCCATGTGTTGTCTTTGGCGATTGCACTACCTTGGAGTTCGTAGTTAAGGACATTAATGCAATTGCTTTTGTTTGCGTTCCAATAGAAATCGAGAATTTGGTTTGTCATGTCTGTATGGTTTAGATTAGTTGTTGTCAATTGATACGATGCGAGCAGAAAGGATGAAGATGATGAACATGAAGGTCATCATGATGGCATCCTTACAGATGATGCAAGTGAATGTACCTACAATGCTGATGAGCATAAGGATTAGTGCGATGGTCGATGGAGTGATTCGGTTATTCATGTCGTTTTGTTGTCGTTTGGTTTTCAAAGATTCAGAAACAGATTTGACATATGCAAATTTTTTTTTTCGAAATGTGCTGAATCTGTGGGTCAAAAACTCGTCAAGCCCCGTAAATACTGGCGATGACGCACAAAAAAAAAAAATTTCGAAAATAATTTGTAGAGAATGATTTTGATGGTGAAATGGATGCTTTGAGATGGGTGAATGGATAACCTACCTTATGGACATGGCGAAACAATTTCGAATCACATGATGCATCAGATGAAACATGGTGAATCAGATACACATCAGATGCGATGCATGATTCCTTTGTTTATATATGTACGATGGCAGATGCTGTGCGGAATCCTATGTATACAATCGCTCGAAGGTATACAGATGCCGATTCGGTTTTTTGTTTTGGTTTGATGTCGATGAGGCTGTAAGGCATTGATTATCAACATTTTGATCCGAATTTGCCCGAAGAAGGGCGGGGAGCTTTTTTTGACGGTTCGCCTGGCTGATCGTAACGTATATACCTTCACCACTCGTACAAACTCTATTTCTGCACAATAAACCGCCTGGCTTTATTAAGCAAAAATCAACTTTAGTAGGGGGGGGGTCTTTTTGAAACCCTGGTATACCATATGTCGGGGTTATCATACATTAGTATATTTTTTCGCATATAATGTCGGAAATATCATACATATTATACCCGAACGCATATAACTTGTCATATAGGGAACAATTCTATACCCTTTTGGGTGCTTTAAGGGACATTATTGCACCATAATTGCACAAATTGCACATTATAATGGTTAATTACACCGATTTTGGGGTATTTTAACCATTATATTGTTAAAAAATCACAAAAAAGGGGAATAAGGATTTTCAAACAAATGCCACTTTTTCCATTTACTGGCATTTATTAGTAATCTACGCAAATGCGGTGAATAAAGGGCTCAAGAATCAAATACAAGATTCAACAAAATCTTTAAACCACTTATTTAACAAAGAGTTAAGACAGGACGAAAGGTCTCAATATGGGCTCATAGTACCATCTTCGGAAGTAAAAAGGTGCCAAAGTACGAAGTGGTATAATACCGCTCGGTATAAAATCAATCTATAAATCCTTAAAATGCAATTATACTCCCGTTCGGTAAAAAGAAAAAGCCCCACGAGCAGATCTTACGGTATGCAGGTGAGGACTTTCGGTCTAAGGATACTATCCCTAGGGGGGTTCTTTTACAAAGATACTATTTCCAAACTACGGAGATATCAGCAGCACGGACAATTATCTTATCCTCTCCCTCTATATCTATGTGTTCTGAGTTCCTGAGGAACATAAGGTTGACTGAGACCCGATCACCAACCTCGATGCCTTCTACTTCTTCACCTATGGCGAATACTTCTAGCTGGTTCCACTTCTTCATCTGCTCTTCCAAAATTTCCTTTTCCAAGGCAGCGTTTACCTCGATAGCACTCTTCTTAATTTCGGGTGGAGTAAGTAGTACTCTCTGGCCCCTGACGATATACTTATTCATAATTCTTTAGTCAAAATTTACTCCATACTTGTTCATAATGCCAAGTAACTCCTCTCTTGCTTGATAAAGAGCCTCAACTACCTCACTAGGTGTTTCATCAGAGGCATACTTAGTTTTACTACGCAGGTGCTGATCAATGTCCCATGCTACACAGTACCATTTGTGGGCGTTAACTACGAGTTCGAAATCAGTTCTCTCTTCGTTTAAATCAAATTCTAATATTGCTTTCATTTTGAGCCACCTGTCGGATTCGAACCAACGACCATCTGATTACAAATCAGAAGCTCTACCAACTGAGCTAAGGTGGCGTAGGCATTAAGCCTTTTCCCAAGTACCTTCTGTTTCGATTACGCTTTCGCCTACGAAAACATAAACCTTGGTGATACCTTCTTCAGTTTCTTTGTTGAAGATGATACCTGGTTTTTCAGAGTACTCGCTTGTGGGACGAGCAGTTGGAATTGTAGCACACAATTCAGCCATGTTCTCCAAGGTTACCTCAATGGCACCTGTGGTTTCTTTTTTGGTTTTAGCCATATTCTTAATTGTTATTTGGTTGTTCTACTTGTTTGTGTTTCATTACTTCCATTATGGCGTATACGTCAGTCATAGAAATATTGGTTGTTCTGAGGCCGTCCCCTGTCTCCACATAATTGATAGCATCTTCTACCGTATTCGCATCCACAGGATAGTTTTCCATTTGACCTTTTTTGTTTATCTCAAGGAGTTCCTCCATCGGTTTCTTAGAAGCCCAAACGAAAGTCTTCATGTACCTGAGATAACGCTTTTTGTCAATTGCTTGTTTCATCTATAGTTGCAAATATACGATAAGCGATTTGTGGAACAATGGCGTTACCATACCCCATTATGCTTTGTTTTCTCCAGGTAGGAAAGGTAAGTCCGTCCAATTCGTTGGGAAGCCCATCATCTCCGCTACAAAGTGGGGATTTAATTGGGAACCAGTTCCAAGCTTCGGATGGTCCACCTTGTTGGGAACAAACATTGTCAACTGTCTCAGAGTCATTTGGAGAGTTACGTTCTTCTCCTTGTGCCTCTGTGATCGTGCTATGTACGTTTCGGGTTTTGTTGCCGTGTTCCAATCGCAACTGTTCGGAGTTGGCAATATCCCCCTCTTGTAAATGAACCCTGTCGCTACCTCCTGTGCTAAGGTCCCGGAGTTCCCGAACCGCTGCTCCTTCTTGCTCAGATTCTCGCTGTATGCATCCATCGCTGCTGGTGTCTTTAGCAACAAAGTAAAATCTGTCCCTTTTGTGGGGGGCGTTAATGCCGACAGCTGGAAGAAGAAACGCTTGGACTTCGTAACCTGCACCTTCCAAGTCAGCGAACACCTCTTCGAAAACCAATCCGTCCGACCAACTAGCGATTCCACGAACATTTTCCCCCACGACATATCGGGGTTTGATTTCTCGGATTGCCCGGAGCATTTCGGGCCAAAGATGGCGGTCATCTTCTTTTCCCATCCTTTTTCCTGCTGTGGAGAAGGGCTGGCAAGGAAATCCACCAGAGAGGACATCGATTTTTCCTCTCCAAATTCTAAAGTCAGTTGTCTTGATGTTGTCATAACTTTGGGCCTGAGGCCAATAAAAACTACATAATTTTCTACTAAAAGGATTGATGTCGCAATGAAACTTATTCTCCCATCCCATCCACTCCGCTGCTAGATCAAATCCTCCAATCCCACTAAATAAACTACCGTGATTCATGATATTCTCTTTTAAGGCGATCAGCAATCTCCAACGCTCTCGTATGGGTCTTCATCTCCGTCCTCTTCCCAAATTCCCATTTCTGATGACAATCCATACAGTATAGCATCCAATTTTCGGGATGTTGCCTCAAACTCGGATAACTTCCTTTGGTAATGATATGTGAGATGAATGCTGGACTGAAGTGAGGTAGACGTAGTCCACACTCTTCGCATTGATGATTCTGTCGTGTTGACCACATAGCCTTGTACCATTGCAGATCGCCTTTCATTAACTGATTCTGAAAACTCTGGTTCCGTTCTTATTCGGTCTCCAAGTTACTTTGGCTATTTCGCTATTGATAATTGAAGAGTTGCCCATATGTGTCTTAATCATATTGGCTTGTTCTCTCTTTTCGTCTTCCAAGCCACTAATCTGAGACCCGATGGCCAAATAGTCCAAAATGTGTTGGTCAATCTCCGGGGTAGAAGCAACTGTCTTGTCTTCAGGGTTGGAGAATCGCTCGTTCAAGTATTCGGCATAAGCCTCTGTACCATCTGGTGGTGGAGCATACTGATCGTAGTCACCCCCATTGGCGAATGCTTCACGGCCCAAAAGAACACGATTCCAAAACTCCGTGGTGATATTAATGATTGAGCTAATGATTTCCTCATCGGCATCGTACTCGTGAACCTTGAAGTTTCTTCCATCTTCCAAAACAACCAAGTACCCCTTTGATACACCAAGACCCATCATGTAAGTCTGAAGCTGCAAGTAGTAGGATGGCGGTATTCCACCCTCCCATTGTTTACTACTCCAACCGCTGATGGTCTTGATTTCAGCAATCGCATCCACGTTCTCCAAATTGATTGTAGAATTGCGAACACGGATGTCCTTACTTACAATTAATCGGTCAGGAGAAAAGAACAAATGGGGGAACAATGGGTTCACAATATAACCTGTAGGTTCATAAAGATGACGAACTTTTACACCTTTACGATAATTTTCAATCATTGTCTTCTCATCCGTTTCCCAATGTTCAAAAATATCAGCAACGGTTTCCTCAAGGATTGTTCCCATAAACATCGGCATATTTTCCACCTGTTTTTGTGGAATTACACCAATCTTTTGGTAGTACAACTCTGCTGGAGACTTCCACGAGTTTACACCCATCAAGGTTCCAATTTCAGAAGCACCCAAACCCCTTTCACGGAAGTTTAACCACTCCTGATATTGCTCGTCCTTACTGATTCTTACTATCTCCAGTTTCATCTCGTGTTACCCATTTTTCAAACTCCTCGGCCATCTCAAAAGTAAACTCTTTGAAATCGCTAACTGCAAATTCTCCGTTTAATCTTGGTGCAATAATCTCAACGAAATTAAGTGCCGCCTTTAAACTCGACTGACGAATAATCGAAAGTTGTTCCTGCCCATAGTGTTTCATATGAGCAGGTTCAACCCTTTTTCCGATTTTTGCAGCGAGATTAGTATTACTAACTCCCCTTGGCATTAGAATGGTAGATCGTCATCGTCAAATGAAGAACTTGAAGCCTCTTCATTTGGCTCTGGCATTAACTTTTGCCAATCTTGTTCTACCTCACCGGCCATCATTTTGTTGGCAGCGGCAGCTTCTTGTACACGAGTATTGAATTCGTTAATCTTATCCATACGGAAAGCCTCAACCTCGCTCCAATCGATTGAAATCAACTCGCCCTTTTTGTTGAACACTTCTTCGGGATCAGGCATACCGTCACCTTTCTTGAAGGCCCACTTCAAAGTCGAACCATTCTGATTGATGAACAAAGCAGAACGCTTCTTACCATCAATCTCTTTCAAAGATGGAATGAACTCAACTTTCTTCGATGGATCAATGTTTGGAGAACAATGAGCCAAAGCGATGAAATACGAAGTCTGCTTAGCAGCTTGTCCTGGTTTCTCTTCACCTTTGATTCTAATTTGGAATTGGTACAACTTGTCATCCATCAAATCGATGTTCAATACTTGGCCGTACTGCGTATCACGAGTACTCATGCCAACAATGTAACCCTCAATTGAATCATACAATTCGTACTTCTTCTCACCTAAATACTTGGCAACTTTGCCTTCTCTAATTGTCAGGTACTCACGAGCACCTAGTCCTTTGTTTAAACCCATATTTTTTCTATTATGTTGTGCGAATATACTATAATACTTTGTAATTCCAAGAATTTTTCGTAAAATTGTAAGAAATTATGAATAACGAATTAAAAGACCGGGTGCTTGAATTAAAAGGCAAACTAAAACGTGGCGATATGGCTCGTATCGTAGAGAGGGTTTCCAAGTTTGGTGTACAGAAATATGATGTGTACAACATCCTCAATGGAAAAAGTTTAGTCGATCACCAAAAACTCATCCTGGTGATGAAGGAGGTAAAACGCTGCATCGATGAAAATGAAAGATATCTCGAAGAATTTGAACTGAAGATCTCTCTCCTTGAATCTCGATGAACTAGAACAGAAAATTGTTGAGACCAAAAAACGTGGTCTTAACCTTTTGATTGAAAACGAACGTATTGCCGATTTGAGAGGCGAGTACTATACTGGTCTGCTCAAACGAAAGATGAATCGTATTACTGACCAAGTAAGACGCAATGTACTATTCATGACCAAGATACATGGTCAAACCATCTCCCCAACTAAAATCAAGGAGTTCATGGGGATGGATGTCGAAACCAATATTCACAGAGTCATATACGGTGAGTCTGCCCTGACTTCATTGAAAACCGCAATTCTCATTGCTGAGTTCTATGGAGTACCTGTAGAAATTTTATTATTCCAAGATATCGAACCTAATGTTGAAACATTTAGACAACTCTATCCTGCTCTTTTCCGACAGAATAGAGATTAAGCCACTTTCAGTCAACGAATGCTGGCAAGGAAAACGATTTAAAACAAAAACTTATTTGAGTTACGAAAAGGAGATGCTACTTCGCCTAGCACCCTGCGATTTCAATCAAACCAAAGAGCCCCTAGAGCTTTCTTTGATTGTGGGAGTCAGCAACATTGCATCTGATGCAGACAACGTGGTAAAACCATTCATTGACATCCTTCAGAAGAAATACAACTTCAATGACAAATACATTTTTCGTCTCATCGTAGAAAAAGTTTTGGTGGTCAAAGGGGCTGAGTTTATTGAGTTCTACATCAAAAAATGTGACCCAAGACTTTTTTCTCTTGACAAAAAGAAAAACGAGTTGTAATATTGCAGCACGGCAGAATTTGTAATGGGGGTATTGTTCCAAGCCGTCTGGTGAGTAAAGCAAGTAGCTTGCGTAATCAACCAGCCCACTCTTAACCAATTTTCAAAAAAGCACACGCTTTTTAGGAAAGGGGGGAAAGGGGGGTATGGTTTTTTGCTGGTTCCGTAAGCAAATGTATTGTAGTACTCGGATAACTTATTATCTAAAATGACCTAACTATGCTCTTTTCATAAAAGGGCATTTCTTTTTTTTATTGTTTTTGCATAAATTTGTAATCAATGGCGTTTACTATAACAAATCAACCAAAGCAGTTTTTGTCAGAAAGTGAGAAAACTAAAATTTGGTACAAGGAGAATCTTCAATTCGTAATGAGTCATTTCAACAAAAGAAATGATCGTATTTCAAGAGTACGCCAATCTGTAGACTTGGAGAACCCTATTGACGAAATCGTGCGTATGTATACCTACTACCTCGGTAGACAATTTAACAAGGATTACTACTACACGAACCAAGACCAAGATGCTTGTGATTTACCAACTGTATGGATCAACGGACAAAAGATTACCTCTTTGGTTGACTTCATGGTGGGTAATGCCATCAAGATGATTGAGAATATCGAACCATCGGTAAAGGCACAAAGCAAATCGGCTGTCAACAAAAAAACTCGTTTGCTTGAAAAAGCACTTTTGATGTTTGAGGCCCCGGAGATATTTGAAACTTTTGCGGAGTTTGGTTTTGACTACCAACCCCTTGGGAATGCGACTCCGAACATGGAAATCCCTGAAGATGTCCATCGCTACATGGAGTATGACTACCGGCAGTACAGCGAGGTACTAGGTATCCGCATGGCCGAAGACATTCTCAACAGAAACGATTACCGCAACAAACTGAAGCAAGCCTTCTTGTATACCCTTCTTGGAGGTAGAGTTGGTTTGGAAAATCGTGTAGAAAATGGAAAGCAATATTTTGAGGTTGTTCTTCCTCACAATCTTATTGTCGATTCTGCTAAAGATGATGACTTTAATTCTGAGGCCCGATTCGTTGGTAAAGTAGACTGGATGAATACTACTGACGTGATTGAGCGTTACCAAGATTGGTTGAGTGCAGAGGAGCAAAAGGAAATCAAAGAAATCACAATGAACAACCTGTATCAGTTGTTGGATTTGACTACACATCCATACGCAACGAACTGGGCGTTTAACTTTAACAACCTTCCAACTTTGGCCTGTGTAACCGGCTATTGGATTGGTATGAAAGATTTGGGTTACGAAGAGTCAAAAGATAAATTTGGCAACACCCATATTTCTAAAATCAGAAACGGACGCAAGAGTAAGTTTTGGACAAAGACTGTCTACAAGGGTACTCTCATCGGAAACAAATATGTTGTTGAGTGGGAGGAGGTTACAAACCAGGTTCGTAAACATGACAACCCTGGAGACGTAGAACTTCCTTTGAAGGTGTTCATCCCCAACATGGTAATGGGAGAGAATCGTTCTATTGTTGCTCGCTTGCACCAACACCAAGATCGTATCGATTACATCACAAACGAAATAACCAAAATGATGAATCGTGCCAAGGGTAAGGTTTATCTAATCAACAAACAAAAATTAGGAACCTCTTCTGCAAAAGAAGTCATCAATGACTTTGAGCGTTTGGGTATCCACATCACCGATGGCTCCGCTACAGGTGAAGACTTTGTTGCAGGTCAAGACGCTCGTTTGGTAGAAGTGGTAGACATGACTCTTGATCCCAACGTAAACCAATTGGTGAATTTGCGTAGAGAAGAAGAGCGTATCATGGAAGAGATTGTTAATATTCCGAAAGTGGCTCTCGGACAACAGCAAGGTTATGTCGGTGCTAAAACACAGGCAGGTACCATTGCTCAGTCTAACTTGGGTGTTTCATATCTGTACCAAGGATTTGTGGAGTTCTTCCAAAAGAACTTGGCGTTTGCTTTGAATCAATACAAAGTTTCTTTGATGTCTGAGTCCGAAGAGGAAATACCTGTTGTTGGGTCTCGTGGCAAAGAGTGGTTGAAAATCACCAAAGATTTCCAAATGGAAGAACTTGGCGTGTACATCAAGGTAAAAGACTTCATGGATGATCAGGCTCGTGAGCGTTTGCTTTCTTTGGCTCAAGCAGCAATGCAGAACCAATTGATTGATATGATGGACTACATCAAAATCGAACAGGCCCGTTCTTATACAGAACTCTTGAACGATTTGAAATACGCCATGAATAAGAAAAAGCGTGACGCTGAAAAACAACAGGCCATGATGCAAATGATGCAGCAAGCACAGATGGAACAGCAAATGGCTCAGCAGCAATCACTTGCCGGAATGAAAGAAGAAGGTGCGAACTATCGTGCTGAACTTGGGGCTCAGGCTGGAGTGGCAAAAGAATCACTAAAGGCAGGTCTCGCTTCTGAAGGAAGTCCTGAAGAAGGAATGTTAGCAGAACAAGAAATGCAAGACCAAGCCATGCAAGAACAAGCTATGCAGCAAATGATGGCTCAAGGACAAGGAATGCAATAATATAAAATATTTGTAAATTTGTATACAATATACTAAATTTGAAAAAGATATGAGTGAAAACTTCTTAGCGGACATTGCTGATCAATTGAGAAATCAGACTCCCCCTGTGGCTCCTACAGCAGTAGAGCCAACACCAGCAGAGCCTACGCCTGCTCCTGTACCAGCAGAACCCACACCTGCTGAGCCTGTTGTTGCTGCTCCGGTTAATCCTCAGATTACCGATAGCGTAACCGCAGTTGCTAAAGAATGGTGGGATAGCGATGAACCAGCTCCTGCTGATCCAAAGCCAACAGATAAAAACGAACCTCAGCAACTACAAGCTCAACCTGATTTGGATGAAGACTTGAAGTTGTTGATGGAGTATAAAAAATCTGGAAAAACTCTAAAGGACTTTGTGAACGACTATAAAGTTGAAGACATCAGTACTTGGAGCGAAGAACAGATTATCAAAAATGGAATCAAAGAATTCATGGGCTTGGAAGGTGAACAACTTGACCAAGCAATCTATGAGTACGAAAACGCTTCCATTTTCCAAAAGAAACAATGGGCTGAATCTTTCAAGCAGCAGTACAATCAGAAGAACCAAGACAAACTGAAACAGTTGACTAGTTCTAATGATAAATTTGCTGAACAAGAACAAGCCGTTGCTCAAAAATACAATGCTGAATTAGAATCATTTTCTCAGCAAGTGGTAGGTCAAGAGTTATATGGCATGAAAATCACAGACGAAATGTCCAAGGATTTGAAGAGCTTTATTGACAAAGAGTTTACCCTTCAGAGAGCCGATGGTTCGTTTGACGTTGAAAAGATGTATTCCATTGGCCTATGGCTGAAGTATGGAAAGGATCTTATGAGGGCCAACATCACCAAAGCCAAAAATGAAGGAAGGGATCAGATAATCAAAGAGGTTACTAATCCTTCTAAAAATATGACTGGTGGAGGAAGAGTTGTTGGTTCTGGACTTGAGGCCGCACAAGAGGCTTTTGTAGCTATGTTCCCTGGCTAAAAAAGGGACACAAAAACAAAAAAAATAAAAAATGTCAACCATTTCAAATCTCCCATTAAGCCAATCTTTGTTGCTTAAAGGACTTTCTTTGCCAAATAAAATGGCAATGGTTTATAGCCAAGACTTTGGTTATAACGTCTTGACCCAGTTGACTTCTAAATTGGCGAGTTCTATCTCTAGCCCTCAGGCAAAAGTAGAAATCTCTTCTTTGGGAAACTTGGGTGTTTACTCTAAAATTACTGCCAACGGTGCAATTGTTACTGGTACATCTTTGATGTCTGTACCTGTACAAGATGCAAGCAAATTCCGTATCGGTGATATCGTTGCTGATGGTAACTTGATTCAAGCGTTGGTTACTGATGTGGATTTTTCTGGTAACAAAATTTTTGTTGCTCCTCACACAACTGCAACTTTGACTGCTGGTACCCACTTTGTGGCTAACACTCAGGCTAAGCGTTTCTTTGATGCTTCTGCTAACCGTAGCTCAACTGGTAAAACCACTTTGAACTACACACCTGATACCGATTTTGCTTTGACTGCGGTAACTCGTGAAAGTTCACACCAATCTCGTAGAGATCGTATCGCTTCTTTCGTGAAGTGGAATGGCGATTTCTGGTGGAGGTCTTATGACGATTTGACTTTGAAAGCTTTCGCTAAACAGTTGGAGTATAAATATGCTTTCTCTGAGCGTGCTATCAAAACTGGACCTAATGGTGAATACTTCACTACTGGTGGTTTGCGTTGGTCAATCATCAACAACGGTGGTTCTTATATGTCTTTGACTTCTGAGTTGACTCAGTCTGTATTCAACGACTTCTTGGAGCAAATGGTTCGTGTATCTGCTGAAGGTGGACGTAAATTGGTTGCTTTGATGGGATCTGCCGCTATGGCTCGTTTGCAAACTATCTTGGGTGACTACATCAAATACGCTGGTACTGCTAACACCTTGGGTGGAACTTCAGTAACTGGTTTGAACGTAATGAAGTATGCTTACGCTGGTTTGGAAATCGAATTCGTTCGTTGGTCTTTGTTGGATGACGAGATGTTCCGTGGTGAATTGTCTGCCGTTAACGGTAAGCCTCGTATGAGTAACTCTATTTACTTCATCGACTTGACTCCTATCCCTGCTGCTGATGGTTCTGGAACTATTGCTGCTCTTCAGAAATACCACTTCAACCAAGATGAGTTGCTTGCCAACTACGTTCCTGGTATGATTGGTTTGGAGTCTAGCGATCCTTCAACCATTAAGGCTGCTTTGAGCGGTGGTCAGTCTGTATCTTTGGGTACTTCTGATGTTGACGGAGTTGACTTCCACATTCTTTCTGATTGTGGTTTGTATTGTGTTGCAGACAAAATGGGTCTGATTGAATTCGCAATCTAATTAATTATATACTAAAATGTCAATTGCTGTTAAACAATTCGTAATAGGTCCTGCCGCCAGTGCTACTGCTGCCGGTGACGTGGCCGCTTCTGCTGGTGTAATGCGTTTCGATTTGGCTGATACAAACGTAACAGGCGTTGTGCCTGTGAATTTGAGAAGCTTTCCTCTCGTATTGGCTGGTGTTTCTGGTGGTATGTATCAGGCAGGTGCTGCTGAAGTTTTGCGTGTAATTACTATTACACCAACTGCTGCTAACTCTACTGATTATCGTGTCGTATTGAGTGCTGAGAAAGGTCAAACTTTCAACAACAACTTGCCTCAGGAAGTACAGACTGTGTTTTACCACACTACTCCTGTTTCAGGTGGAACTGCTACTACCATTGGTGATGCGTTCCGTGCTGCTATCAACGCACATCCTTACTGGAGTACTCGTGTTGTTGCTTCTGGTACCACTACTTTGATTATCACCGCTAAAGCTGGTTTCCCTATCTTTAGTGCCGCTGGTGGTCCTTTGTTGGCTACTGTGGTTACTACTGCTGGTTCTCCTTCAGTTGGTATTGGTGCTACTTTGCTTGCAACTGGTACTTTCCCAACTGTTGATGACGGAAATGGTCTTCCTGTAACTGGTCAGACTTACAACGTAATCTCTTACGATTACGAAGCTGAGTCTAAGGCTGCTATGGGTGGTGCTATCCGTGAGAAACACATTATCTATGTTAACTCGGCTGCTAACAACTCAACCTTGTTGAGCTTGTTGCAACCTTTGTTGTCAACTAGATTCTAATCTAGCCCCCAATGAAAAGAGGGTCGGGAATTTTCTCGGCCCTTCTTTTTTGTTTTAGAAGTAAAATAATTTATATTTGTAAAAAAGTATTATGCGTATAAAAGCCCAATTAATCCCACAACGAACTCGTGGAAACATTTCCATCGTAGGTTCTTATCGAGACAAAAAGAATGATAAAGAATTATTCTTATTGCACACAGGTAAAAAAGTAGTTTCTCATATCGAAGAAAACGAAAGAATTTTCCAATACTCTTTTGAGTCTGGATATCCTCTTACGTTGAGTTTTGATGATGAAGACTTTCAAGACAAGAGTGTTATTGATTTTTGGAAGAACCACCCTTTGGTTTTTACTGAGGGTTACTCTAATCCCAATTTGGTTTCAGAGCAATTTACATTTGAAATCAAAGAAGAAAGAGTAAAGGTAGAATACGAAGTATTGCTGTCCAAGTTGGAGTGTGTTTCTATTGTTAGTTCTATGACCGACAAAGAAAGAAGAGACTTGGTATTTGCTTTGGGCTCAGATCCTCGTGGTATGTCACTAAAAGAGGTATACATTCATTTGATTGGTTTGACATTGAATGGCGTTGCCATTGCCAAGAGAGACAGCGTATTTGTATTTAGAAAAGTCCGTGGCGAAGAAAGAGTTGCGACTATCTATGCAAACAAGGCTGTACAATTGGGTATCGTTAAGCAAGAAGGTGTTGTTTATAAAATTGGTGGTAGAAACTTAGGTACAACAATCGATGCTGTAGTTTCAGCAATTATTGCAGATGCAGAATTGTTTGAAAACTATATCAAGCCGGAAGTTGATCGTTTGGAAAAAGACGAACTTTCTCAAATCGAAACCATTGGGGATTTAGAACTTCCAAAAGGATTAGAGAATTTGATTCCTGCTATTACAGCAGCGGAAAAAAAGAATACTCCTAGAACCAAGTAATCTGTTCATTTATATTTTAGAGAGTGGGGTCAAAAGCCCCACTTTTTATTTTCTCTGAAATTTTGTATCTTTGATATAATGACAGGTGCACAATTTTGGTCATATTTACAACAGAAAATCGATAAAGCATACTCTGCTTACTTAGATAACGCCAAGGCTAATGCTCTGATTGCAGAGACTATGCAGCGTTTGGTGGATAAGTACTGGCGTAAAGAGTCTTTGGAAGTTGATGCCGATGAGATGATGCCATTTTTGGTTAAGGCTCAGAGCGTTACTCCTGTTGCCGGGGTAGTAAAGATTAGTACTCTTCTGCCTAACTATATGCACATAATGTATATGACGGCAAACTACGAGCAGTCCTTTACTGTTACCGCTGTTAGCGGAACTACTTTGACCGCTGCCAATCACACCCTGCGTAAGGGAGACATAGTTAAGTTTGGTGCAACTTCATACACTGTAACCAAAGTAAAAAACGATACTTTTGATTTGGGTACCGCAGGTTTGACTACCGGCACATACAAAAGAGTTTTGGTCCGTAGCGTAAAGCAAATGCAGTCTGATCGCAAGGGAAGCCCCTTCCACAAGGCAAACATTGTTACGCCTCGTTTCGAACCTCAGACTGATGGAACAAGTACTCCAAAGTCATTTAAGATTTCTCCAACAACTGATTTAGTTACAATAAGTGTAGATTATGTTCGAACATCACCCCTCGTCATTGACGTTGCGAATACGACTACGACATTGGAAGATTATTATTCTAGTAAGTTCCTTTATCGTCTTATGGATGAGTGCGTGCTAAATTTTGGGACTCAGACAAAAGACCCAATGACTCGCCAAATGGCTCAACAAGATATAATTGAAAATCCCTAATGATTTTATTGTCAGAAATAGTAGAAGAAATCCGTAACGACTTAAACAGCGGAATGACGTACAACGATAGTCGTTGGGACGATGAATACATTGAGTCTAAAATCCATAGTGCGAGAGCTACGCTTATTGGTCAGTACATGGTCAAGATGGGTAAGTTCATCAATGATTCTTGGGTTCAGACATTGGATATCAGTTTTGAGGACTACGAAAAAGATTGCAGTTTTGTAACTTTCGAATGTCCTAATGTGATTTCTATCGATGGTCATAATGATGGATTTGTATATGTGGGTCACGTTAATGGATTCAAGCCTTTCCCAAGAATCAGAAAAGGCTACAGCACATTGACTAGGCATTCTCTTTTTGCGAAAAAGAAAGAGATTATGTGGGACTACAAACACTTGGAGCAGAACAGAATGCTCTTGCAGTTTTACAACACCAACAAGTTACAATATGTAACGGTTAGAGGTATGTTCAACAATCCTATTTTGATTCCTAATTTTGATAAGACCATTGATCACTACCCAGTTGATTCTAATCTCAAAAGGGAGATAGTAGACCTTGTCACAAATGACCTGATTAGAAAAACTCAGCGTCCTGTTGAAATTTCTCAAACTACTCAAACCGAAATACCTAGATAATGAAAATGGATGATATAATTGCAGCGGCTTGTGAGGAGTTAAATACTTCATACGAGAACAATGCTTTGTGGTTTGAGGTATTGATTAACCAAGCGATACGGTCTCATAAAACAACCCATAAGTTGATTTTGAAAACTGTTGAGCTTACACTTGCAGATAGAAAAGCAACTATACCTAGTGACTTCACTAAGTTGGTCAGAGTGTATTTTTGTGGAGGTCAAGTAAATGAATACTATTGTCTTGAGGTTGATTACACTATCCAAGGCGATGTCATAATCTTTTTTAAGGCTCTTGATGATAACACCAAAGTTCAATTAGAATACTATGGATTAAATACCGATGAGGATGGCGTGTTTATTATTCCCAATGATTGGGAGCGAATGCTTGTTGCCTACATCGGATGGAAGTATACCAGAAGATATGCTAAAGACTTTGGAGTTGCTATTATGCAGAATTATCAGCGTGAATATCAAACCCAAAAATTAGCAAATATATAATGGCACAGGTACGAGTAACACCTAGCGGTAATTTAGATAAGGACGGAGAATTAAGCTACATCAGTAATGGTAACTATGTAGACGCAAATGATATTCGTCATCGCCAAAGCGTTGGAAATAACTTTGGGGGTATTATGGGTACCAATGGTAATTTGAATTTAATTACCACGGTCAATGGCTCGGCTGGTACTACACTTCCTGCTATTGGTACCACAACAAAACTCTATCGAGTTTACTTAGATTATTCATACATCACAAATGGTTCTACCAATGCATACACGGCAACATTTGTTGTCATTAGACCATCTACAGGTGCTGTATTAAAAAGTACAAGTACATACACACATATTTCAGGTAATGACCTAGAAGATTTGGCGATTCAGATTCGTACTGTATTTAACGCTCTCCATGCTTCTTTTGCTCCTGGTAGTTTTACTATGACTCCCGGAAGTACTCCATTCTACACTTCTACAGGAACAGGAACAGGGTATTTTACAATGGCAACTACAGGGGAGAATGATTTTGAGGTTAGAATTGATTTGGCTGACGCTAATACAAAATGGGCTCAGGTTGTTTTGGTTGATGAGTATATTGCAACTGCAACTACTTTGAGACCAGTTGGCTCCGTTCAATTAGAAGACTACTTATTTATTTGGTCGGCAAGTGAATTAAGTTCTGGAACCAAATCGAATGTTTCTGAAATAGGCGTTGTCTATAGTACAAATCAGGGTGTTAGTTATCAGTACAAAACTCTTTGTAGAAGTAGAAACCTAGGCTTGTTCAAGGAGCGTAGAATAGATCCTCAGGTTGAAAAGGCTGGGTCTCAGATTAACTTCTATTGGACAGACGGTAACGAAAAACCAAGAGCGATGTACTTAGACTATTCTAAGGTAACAACTCAGAATGGTTTCATGTATTGGGAAGGCGGTAGATACGAACACAACACTATTGATGATGAGACTGCGTTTTTTGCTAAGGTTTCTAAGGCGTATATTGACAACATCGAAATTGTAAACGAGGGTGGTGCTCTTACGGCAGGAAACAAAAGATACACTGGTCGTTTCTTATCTGAAGATTTGGTAACTACAGAATTTTTGTATCCTACAAATCCGATAAATATTTACACCAAAGACACAATTACTCCATCCCTTATATATGGAGATGAATCAGATGTGATTACAACTAAATCGGTAAGTATGGTTGTCAAAAACATCACTCCAAATATTTATAAGTACTTTGAATTAGCCGTTATTGAGTATGTGGACGATGCGTTTACATCCACAGTTGTTCAACGATATACATTAAGGGATGGTGATACTGAATTGTCTGTTAAGCACGTTGGAAGAGGACAGGATAATGTTCCTTTGGGAGCAAACGAACTACTAGCTATTTATACTCGTTATATTGCTGCTGAAAGTATTCGTATCCATGACAATAGGGTAGTTTTGAGTAACCTCAAAGAACAAGTTGATATAGATTTGCAAACTTGGGCGGCTCAGATTACACATAGTTTAGAATCAAAAACAATACCTGCTTTAGGCAATGTTGTTGAAAGTTATCATGACTTCTTGGATGACGCAACCAAATCTCCTCAGCCATCCACAGCATTACAAGCATTGCAGTATGGATTAGATGAGTTTATCAACCCATTAAATACTTTGAGCAACACGTCCTATATGTTTAATGATACATATAGATTTGGTATTCAGGTAAAGTGGAAAGCAACAGGTAAATGGAGTGCTCCTTATTGGGTAGATGATATTCGTTTTGATAGTCTTTCTGCCAATGTTGTAGGCGCAAGAAGAACCGCAAATAACATAACTAGTAACTTGACAGACTCTACTAATGAGAATGTTTACATAAACTATGTTAAATTTTCTAACATTGATTTAGACTATCTAGTTAGTGGTATTCCATTAAGAAATTTAATCGAAGGATTTAGATTTACTAGAGCAGAAAGAATTCCTGAAGTTTTAGCAACGGGTTATTTCTTTTTGGGTGATACCTATGGAACAAACGGCAGAAAGTCATTTACGCTTTTGCGTGGATCAGGTTTGGGAAACAAAGCATTTACAAACACAGATGTAAATACTACTTTAGATACTATTACACTAACTGCTCATGGATTAAGTGAAAACGAACCACTTTTGTATGCTCAAGGATCGAGTAGTACAATAATTGGAGGTTTGCAGGATAGTATGTATTATTATGTTAGTATTGTAGATGCTAACACCATAAAATTAAAGGCAACCCCAAATGGCCCTCTTATTGACTTTACGAGCGTTTCGGTTGGTAGTTATGGTTTTTTGCGTGGTTATCAAATCAAGACACACTCAATAACTCCTTCTAATGGTTCTGATGTGTTATTTTTTCACTCTCCTGATCATTATTATATAGATAGAGATTATATTTTTGATACTAGTGTTCACAAATTAAAAATTTTAGGACCTAGTAAAAATACCCTAATGGTTGAAGTTGGGACAAACTCTAAAACTGGTATTTATTCTGATTTTAGTGGTTATTTTTCTTCTGCAAAAAGAGAGTATTTAACAATAGATGATTCAACAACACCTTTGCTAGAAGATTATGCTTTGTTGGATTATTCAACTACAAAAACATTACCTACAGGTGGAGTTGTTGCTTCGAGTTTAGGTAGTTTATTGTGTGATGTGTTTGGTTTAAATAATCCTTTGCGTCCAACAACCGGAAGTTATTTTTCTGCTGGGTTGGCAAATTCAGAGGCAGAGGGAGTTTTTTACGGACAGATTTTTGTTGATTTGGGTGCCAATGAAAAGTACCCAGTAAACAAAGAAAATACAGTTTATCAGAGTACGGGTCACTTCTACTATCTCACAGATAGTGACAGCGGAGTTAAGAATAATGTTGAAGTGTTTGGTGGTGATGTTTATACTCAAAAAACTCACTTGCCTACTACAATATCAAATATGATTGGGTGTTATTCTCAAAACGTAGTAAACACTCAAATGCTTTCTGTTGAAGAAGATCCCGGAGACAATTCTGTTGGGTATCGTTGGCCTGTTTATAATAACAAAACAAGCACAACATTTTATTTTATTTGGCCGTTGGTTTATAGAAATTCTTGGAATTCCCAAAATAATATTTGGAGTGCTTTGGCAAACTTTTTTGCTCAGACATTACCACCCCAAAGATTTTATAATCGTTCATATGATTACAACGATCGTTCTTTGACAGAGCGAGGCTATTTCAAAAATGAAAGGTTTACAGGCGAGTCTCCAACTAAAATAGTTTGGTCGGCTAAAAAGGCTACAGGGTCCGCTAGAGATAGTTACAGATTGGGCTTCGGACCTACTGAATTCGCAGAATTAGATTTGAGTTATGGACCAATTATACATCATGAGGTAATAAACAATTCGTTTTATACTTTGCAGCCATTCTCATTTCAAAGACAATACTTCAGAGATGCTTCTCTCATCGGTGCTCAAGAAGGTACAGATGTTGTTGTTGGAAGCGGATCAATACTTGGTTCTCCTGGCCAAGAGTTAACATCTATTGGTACGGAGTACAAATGGAGTCAGTTCAAGGGTCAAACAGAAGGTGGTAAAGAATCATTCTATTGGTACAACAATCGCTTAAAAAAGATAATGCGATTTGGTGCGGATGGTGTTCGACCTATCAGCGACAGAGGTGTCATCACATTGTTGCAAAAAAACACCAATTGGTTGTTGGACAAGAAGTATCCGTTGACAGGCACTGGTATTCATGGTGTTTGGAATGATAAATATAACGAGGCGATATTCACACTAAAGGCATTAAATCCAAATATTCCTGCTTGGGTTACTTCTACAAGTTACACAATTGGTACCTATGTGTTTATAACACCAAGTTCTACCTATGTTCATTCCTCTGGTTTGCCTTATGTATACAAGGCAAAGACAAACCATACTTCTGCTGCTGCAACTAAGCCTGAAACAGGTGCGAATTGGCAAGCAAACTGGACAAAGATAGAGCCGGGTACAGATGCTTATTCACATACTTGCTTGACTTTGGTTTATGATGAATTGAAAAATGGATTTATCGCTACTCATTCTTATTGGTCCGATATATATATGCCATACCAAAACACATTCTGGAGTCCTAATCCAAACGCTAAGAACACGTTGTTCTTGCACGATGAGAATGGGACTCAGACTTATTATGGAGCAGCGTATATTCCAAGCATAACAGGTGTAATGAATATCGAACCTAACATCTCTAAGAATTTCGAAGCCATTCAAGTGAACTCAGAAATTTCTCCGTCTTTTGCTGATTTCTTTACAAAAAATCATCAGTCTTATTTAGATGAGACCGAATTTGACGCTCGTGAAGGATATTTCTACAGTCCTATAAAAAATGATATCTTGACCGCTCCGTCTGGGACTCCGATAGAAAATACCACAAGACTATGGGGTAAGTGGTTAAAAGTAAAATTATACCTTGAAGGAACAAACAACAATCAGAGGCTTATTAACTTCATTATCAAGTTTAGAGTAATGCCTCGTTTGTATAACCAATAATAAATAATTATATTTGTATAATATGGGACCATTAGTAATACCAGCAATTTCAGGTGCTTTAGAATTAGGTTACAACATCTATCGTGGTATCAAATCTGACAAAGGGCTCAAGGCACTTCAATTACAAAAGTTTCCTAAGTATATGGATGCGGCAGGTCCTTTGCAACAAAATTTAGCCATGGCCACTAGGCAATACACACAAGGTTTGTCTCCTCAGGCAACAGCTCTTGCTAAAGGAACACAAGCTGGTCAAATGGCAGGGCAATTTCGTGCTGCTACCGATTTGGCTGGTGGTCAGTTGGGTAGTGCGATTGGTCGGATAGGTGCATTCAATGTTAATCAAATGGGTCTTCAGTTGGGTAGTATGGAACAATCAGCAAGAGAGCGTGGTATGCAACAGATGATGGGTATTAACCAACAATTATCTGGTTTGCAACAAAGAGACATTGGGCAAGACATAAGCAATCGATTGAATAAAGAGCAGGGCTATGGTCTTGCGAAACAACAATCAATAATGGGTGGTTTGAATGCTATTAGTGGCGTTGGTCAGGCTGCGATGTATCAAAATATTTATGGTAGTAAATCTGGTTCCGATGGTGCCGATGCTGCTGCTGCTGCTGATGCTTTTGGTGGCAATTCAGCATTTGCTGATACAGATGCCTTGACAAGGAGATATATGCAAATGAGACCACCACGATCTTTGTCCGCAAAATACGGAACACCATTGAGTATGCGTGGATACAATAGCAATAATTAATAAACATGGCAGAACCATCAATAGGAGAGGCGATATCATTACAAGGCCAAACCAATAATACTTTGAGAATGGCACAAACTGCCGGGCAAGCATTTGCTCGGAAGGCTGCCATGGATGAAAAAAAACAGGCTAGGAAAGATTTAGAGGATCAAAAACAGCAAGAGGATATTAAGGGTTTATTTAGAGAAAGAGGCAAGCTGCACCCTTTGGTTTTGGGAGAAATGGATAAAATCTTCGATCAGACATTAACTGATATGGAGAAAATAAAAAGTTCTGAAAATCCATATGCAAGTAATCAGTATGCTCAGATTGAAAGAAATTTGCGAGGCAAGTTAATTGAGTTGACTTCATACTCAAGACAACTTGAAGGATTTGACCAACAAATTAAATTTAGAGACGAAAAAAGAAAGTATTATGGTGATGCGATTTCTCCTTTCTTGGATACATATCGTAAAGCCACATCATTAGATGATTTGAAGAAATTTGCAAATGAAAACCCTGATTTTCAAGATGCAAACTTTAGGATTGATCCAAATGGTATTCCAACTTTGGCCGAAGAAACTGCTTTGCCAATCACAGAAGATTTGGCAAGGGCGGCTAAAAACTTGAATAGTGTTATTCAATACAGAGATGTAGTTAGTGTTCCTGGTTTATCTGCCACGAAAGAACTTCGTGATGTAATGGGTAAACCTTTGTATAAAGACGATGCCAAGCGAGCATTCCAGAATAATCCTCAACTATATCCTGATGGTAAACCACCAAAGTCTTTGGAAGATGAGGTAGACGATTACATGATTCTTTACGGAGAAGATGTGATTAGACAGGCTTCTACTAAATTTAATTTGGGTATAAAGAGAGGGCCTCAGGGCTACACAGAGCAAGATAAAAAGAAAGTAACAGACGCTCTTGTTCTTTATATGTCTCAGTTCTCTAATCCAGAGTTGAAAGGTAAGTTGGCTCAGGACCAAAAAGGGACTAACGTATATATGCCTGATAATGCTGCTTCTCCCGGAGATATTTCTGTTGGATTGGAAGCACTTGATTTGAAAACACCTGGTGACTTGGTTGATAATGTTAAAATAGCCGAAAATCAAAAAACTCCGAAAAAAGCAGAGTCTTTGGCAAGCATTGTTGTTGGTACACCAGATGCTTTTGTACAAGCGAGCGATCAAGTAACAGACGAGTTTGGTAATAAATTGACAGGTAATTTCACAGGAGAAATAACTGCCGTTCGATTGATGCCTTACAAATTAGTTAATGGGGTTAAAGTTATTGCAAGATATGACGATGCAAGTAAAATTGCTGGTGTTGCTCCGTTTGTACAATTCAATAACAAATCTAGTCAGTACTACACAACACTTGCTAACTATGCAAATCCTGCTGCCTTTGCTGGAACTAAGTACAAGTCAGGAGAATGGACAAAAATATTCATGCAGTTTTATAAATTGCAAGACAAAGTAAATAATGCGATGTCAGGAAAAAAATTCAAAACTCAGCAAGAGTTTAATACCTTTGCCCAACCACTTTTAACACTACCAAAATAATACGATGGCTCAAAATATAGATGAAGTTTACAATGATTTAGTGCAGGACGAAAGATTTAAATCTTTGTATCCAAGTCAATCAGATTTTGTTCAGTATTTAGAAAATGAACCAACCGCAGATGCTGACATCGAAGAGTTATTCGGTGTCAGATCGGCTTCTGAATATTTAAAAAAAAAAGACCAATCGATCATCCAAAACCTCGGAGAAGAAAATTCTTTTTCTCAATCTCTTTCGGTTGGACAGACTGAGCCAGTTCCCCAAGACCCTCAAGCAATGGTGGGCCAACCCCAAGAGGGTGGTGACCAAAACTTGGGAGCTGTAGAAGATCCTTATGGTTTGCAGGCACTTGGCTTGCCTCCTTTGGGTATTGGTAAATCTGCGGAGGGTGGGCCTCAGCCAACAAAAAAAGTTGACCCTGCTGTAGCACAATACATAGGGGCATTGGAGTTATTGGCAAAAGATGCAAGAGCAAAAGGTGACTTAGCAGCAGTAACAAATGTATTGAAATCAATTGGTCAGTTTCAACTTGATCCTAAGTATTCTCAGTACGCCAAAGAAGGTCAATTCAAAAATCAATATGATCAGCTAAACGCTGTGATTGCTGATGTATACGCTAAAAAGCCAATGGCATTTAGTGATAAGCAGTTTCAAGATGGACTGACAAAATTTGGTTTGTTGAACCCTGTTGGAGCAAAACCACAAGTTTTATTGGCTGCTCGTAGAGAAAATACTCCTACTTTGTTTCCAAAACAACCCGGAGCACCTTTCATTCAGAAGCCTATACAGCAACAAATTGATGAGTTGAATACACCCAAGCCTTTGGATGAAAAATCTAAGGCTGTCATAAGTTATTTGAGTAGTTACGATGAGCAACAGAATGCTTTTGACTATGATGTTCAAATGTTGATGGGTAATAATCAGGACCTAGGTTATGAAATGAGTTCTGAATTTAAAGAAGGTTATTTGACTTCGCAGGAGCAAGTTTTTGATAAGACGTTCCAAAACGATGTCAACAATATGCTTGGCAATGCTATTTATAACTTACCTGCAAACTTCTTTGATAACGATGCCATTGTTAAAAATTCAACAGAGGTAATTGATGGGAGAACAGGAACGGTAAGAACTGTTGTTGAAAGTAAAGTTAACCCAAATAGAAAGTTGACTACAGACAATGGAATTTATATGCTCGATGATGCAGGAAATCCAAAAGTCAACCCTATTTATTTGGATAACTACGTTGAGCGTATGTTGACCTTGCCGGGTGGTATTGTAAGTCAGCAAGTTGTTGACGCTTTCAACATGAAAAGAAAAGCCTCAGGCTTAGATGAATACACAAAGGAAGACATAGCTAAAATCATCAAGCCTCGTGTATTGCGTTTGGCTACTATTTCAGCAGAACAAAATTTAGAAAGTACTATTGTCGAGCAAAGACTTGCAAAAATAAATGTATTCGAAGATGAGGTTGAAAAAGTAAACAGAAACATAGATTACGATGTAAAAATGCTCGTTGGTAATGCTCAGAAGTTGATAAACAACTACCAAATTGAAATCGTAGAATCATCAAAAGCGGAGGTAGATGTTTTAACAACAAAACTTCAAAAAACAAATGAGCAGTTGTTCAATGAGTATAAGATTGCCGCTCAAAATACTGCTAGTCCAGAATTGAGAAATGGTGCTTACCAAACATATCTTCAGCGAGTAAGTGAAAACTCAGCTAGATACGAAGAGCAATTGTCAGTAATACGGAAGAATTCAGAGGATGCTTTTAAAGATTACGCATTGACAATTGAGAGCGATGCGAAAACAGAACTAGAGCAAATCAAGAAAAAGTATGATATCGCTGCTGATTTGAATGAGGAGGGTAAATTAACAACAGCCGCATACAGAAAGTATAGGGATGCCTACAAAGAGCAGTATAGTCAGTACAAATCACAAGAACAAGCCAATAGCAATGCTATGGGTTGGCGTTTGACTGATATTCTACAGTCTGGTTCAGCACGAGTTTTTGGAAACGCCATACAGGCTTTGAACGCTGCTGTTGGTTATGAAGATAATCCAGTTAGTGATTTGCTGAAGTACATGGACTTTGTTCAAACCAAAAGTGATGTTGCTATCAAGCCTTTTTCTCAGGTTTTGGACGATGAAGGTTTCTTTAGTGTGCAGGCGTTAAAAACAGCGGTACAGAGCACAGTTCAACAAGGTCCTAACCTTGGGTTGGGTGTTGCTACAACAGCACTTTCGGGCAATCCGTTTATTGGTGGTTCTTTGATGTGGGGCTCAGAGACAATAGATCAAGTTGGACAAAACTACAGAGATGTGTTTGCAAGAACAGGTTCTGTTTTACAGGCTGAAAATGCTGCTGCTGAAACACTTCAGACACAGATAATGATTGCACCTGTTTACACCGTTTCGATGTTACCATTTACCAAGGGATTCTTGAGTAAGTTGGCGAGTGGTGGTAATGCTTTAGGGTTTGCGAAAAAGTTTGGTATTGGTTTGGCTTTAGAGGCAGGTGAAGAAATTCCAGTTGAAATCGCTCAGAACTATTTGAGTTACAAATTTGCTACTGATACCCCTGAAAAGTTTGCTACTTGGTTGAGTAAGAATGGTGGTAATACTGCTTTGGATGTATTGCCTTCTATTGCTGTATTGGGTGGTGGTTCAGCAGGTATGGAGACATACTCTGAGCGTATGACTGAGCAAGCAAAAAGCAGAGTTTTGGCTACATTGGGCCGTTTGGGTATGAGTCAAACAATTTCCGATGCCGTACAAGTTATCGGTGAAGGTGGAGTGAATATTCTTCCTGAGTACTTATATCGTACACAGCAAATTGACATCAATGAGTTGAAAGACATGAAGAGGGCCTTTGGTGAGGTTGTAAAAGCATTGCCACAAGCCCAAGAGTTAGTTCGGGATCAGGATTCTCAAAAGTACTTTGTTACGCTTGCAAGTGAAAAAGCAAGAAGACAGAGACAAATAGAAGAGACCCAAGATGAAACTCAGAAAAAAATATTGGGTCAGGTTGTTGCAAGCATTGAAAAGAAAATGGCTGATGTTGCCACAGGCAAGCCTCAACAATTGACCAAAATAACATTTAAGGATGGCGGTAGTGTTGTTTTGGCAAATGATGAAATGGCTTCTTTCCTGAACAACAAAAATTTCTTGAGTGATGTTGCCGATGGAAGCATTCAGGTTACGACTCAGGATGCCAATATCAATCGTATAGTTGAGGAAAAAAAGAAACAACTTGAGGTTGAAACACAAGAGGCAACTGATGAAGGAGGTAAGACATTAAGGGCTGCTCAAACGAACGCTAAAGAAAGAGGTGCTACCATTAAGGATGGCGAAAGAATAAATGCTGTTGCTCAAAAAGCACGTCAAAATGGTCAAACTAATGTAGATTCTATCTTAAACCAAGCAGCAGTTCTACAGAGTGCTTTGACAGAACTTGCTCCTGGGGCTAACATTGTGTTTTTGAACAACGATGAATACTTGCAGACAATGGAGGAGGTTAATGGTAAGAAGAGTTCTGCTGGTAACTTTACTTTCAAAAAGAATGAGGATGGTACATACGATGTTGAAATTCAAGTTAACTTAGATAAGGCGGTTAGTACAACAGTTGCACACGAAGTTGGTCATGCTTTGCTCCTTAGGGCTTTGGGCTCAGATCCAAAGTTGTTTGACGCAATGCGTGCTCAATTGAAAAATGTAATCTCAAGTAAGATTGACAACAGAGCTTTGGCTGATATTGACAAGTTGCTTGCTAACTATAGTAAAGCAGAACAAGGAGAAGAGTTTTTGGTTGAGTTAGGCTCTGTAATGGTTCTAAATCAAAAGAAACTAGACATCACCACTATTGAAAAAATAGCCAAAGTTATTTCTGATTTTGTTGCTCGTATAACAGGAGGTAAGGTTCAGTTGTTCGAAAAGATTTCAACTCGTGCCGATTTCGTGAACTTCATGAATGGTATGGTGGAAACTTTGAGCACAGGCCAGTTGGCGGCACCCATTAGGGAGAAAATTGCGGCACAAAGTCAAAAAGGTACTCAAGCAACTCAAGAAAGTCAAACTGAAGAAGAAGTTATTGTAGATGCTGTTGAAAACCCTCTTACTACAGAAGATGTAGAAGGAAGAGAAATTGAACCAGGCTACGAAGTATTTGAGCAACCAATCGTTATTGATTCGACCAAAGGAAGAACAAACAGAAAACCATTTCGTTCTAAGGCATCAATCAAAAGAGATTTTGAAATCAATGATGATGATTTTGTAGATGTAGATGAAATTAATGGTAAAACCATGGTTGGTTTTATGGGCGATGTTCAAGTAACAGGTAGCGTAACTACTCCAACCGGTCTTACTCTTACAGGTTTTGGTGGACCCAATTATCCTGCACAGGCTAACAGAAATCTTGAAAAAGATGCTGATGGTTATTTTGTAGGAAAAGCCGCTGTTTGGGCCTCTACATTTGAAGATAGCACAGGTAAATTGATGAAGCGTATGAAAGACGCACAAGGTGCTCTTATTGGTGCTCAGCAAAATACTGGAATATTAGGCAACAGATTAATGTTGAAATATTTTGGCGAAGAATTAAAAACAGCTAGTGAGAAAATAAACTCAGAGGAAACAATCGTCAATTTTATAAATGAGAAAATAAAGACTCAGTTCAAAAAAGATAAGAATACAGGTGTTACATCTACTTTTTCTGAGGCTTTGGGTGGGGTTGAATCTTTTTCTTCTATTGATGAATTTGTAGACTATTTAGATCCTTATTTCACAAGCGATCAGTTTGTTGCAAAATATCCTGATTCTAATAATATTGTTCAAAAAGGAGACAAAAAAGTAACTTTATTAGAGGCTGAAAACACAAAGAAAGGGGAAAGAATAGTTCCCTACGAACTTAGGGGTGGTCTCTTTGTCAAGATGTTTAACATCGATAGTCATAAAAAGTTTGGCGTACCATCAATTGTACCAGGAAAAGGGTATACTTATGACAAGACTGTTTTAGAGTATGCAAATGATACAATGTTTGGCGAGGCAGGTTATGGTGACTTTGTAGGTTTTGTTGAGTTTGATCCAGATACATTGAAGTTAGAAAAGGTAAATCAGTCTTCTGATTTCTTTAATCCTTCTTACGAATGGGTAATTACAGCAGAAAAGGTTCGCTTTAAGTATTTTAATGAGTTTCTTGATGGTCGTGCTTTGTTCTATGAAAATACTTCGGCTTCTGAAAAAGCAAATCAGACTCCTTTCGGTCTCAGACCTAAGGCTGCTGCCGCAAGGGCAATCATGGGCTCACAGCCAACAACAACAATCGATTCTGAAAAAGTAAAAGAGCGTCAAAAAGGATTCGGAAGTAAGTCACAATTGACTGCACCATCAAGCGACAAATGGTCTCCTTCGTTGACTCAAGAGCAGGTGGATGCTAAATTGGCTGAAACAGGCGTTAGAACAAAAACAGAGAACGATCGCTTGCTTCAAGAAACCAAAAAAGGTAACGAGACTCAGCGAAATAATATCAGTACCTACTCTTCTTTTGTGAATGGAATCATTTCGAAGTATGGGAAAGACAACTTGGCAAACAAAAATATTTTGGATGCTGGTGCAGGTTTGGGTATTGGTGCTAAAGCCGCAACGCAGGCAGGTATTGCTAATTCATACAAGACATTCGAACCATTCCCATCAATCAGCGATGGTAAGTGGGAGAAGTTTAGCGGTACACAACAACCTAACTTTACTGACTTTGCTGCAATCGAAAACGACTCACAAGATATCCTTGTTAACAATGCAGTATTGAACGTGGTTCCTGCTGACATTCGCCAATCGATTGTAGAAAATATTGGTCGTGTATTAAAGCCAGGAGGGCAGGCATATGTTTCTGTTCGTGGTATCAAAGAAAGTGCTCTGATGGAATCACTTGCTGCTGCAAAAAGCGGTAAGAGTAAGAACGTGTTTCTGTCAGATAGTGAGTACTATGTTCCCGGAACACAGGGAGATTATCAGAAAGGATTCTCTGAGGTAGAATTGCAAGCCTACGCACAGGATGTGCTTGGGCCTCAGTACGATGTACAAATTTCAAGAGAACCATTCTGGAAGAGTAATGCAAATGCACCTAAGGTAGTAATAACCAAAAAGGAAAAAGCAACCGGACCATTCAAGAGTAAATCTCAGTTAGACTTTACTCAAATCAGACCTGAGTACGATGCTGTAATGAATCAGCAGTTCGGAACAAAGAAGGCTGCTTACAGAGCATTGATTGAAAAAGGTTACACGCCAAAGCGTATCAAGGAAGCAATTGGTTTGTATGACTTCGATGAGAGTGCATTTAAGAAGGCTCAATCAGAAATCGCTGTCAACGCAATAACTGCTGTTGCACAGACATACAATGATCGTCAAGATGAAATCAAAGATGCCATCAATCAGAACATTGGTGACATGGAGTCAATCTATGGTCAGTTGATTGAAGATGGTTTCAGCAATCTTGAGATTTTTACTGCTGCTAGAGATTTGGAGTTCTTATCTCCTCAGGATTTGATAGATATTTTTGGTGCTGAGTATAGAGAAACAGTACAGAGAGCAATCAATGCAAGCACTCCATATCCTTCAGATTTCTTGGATGAGTTAGAAGGCGATGCTAGAACATTGAAGGTTTCACAAAAGGCCGCAGATGTTGCTGATGTTGTTCGTGAGGCTGGTCTTGGTCTTGTGGATAGTGCTGTTGCAATTGATTCGCTTTTGGAATATTTGAAGACAAATGGTTTCGATCAGATTGCAATTGCCTTGACTGAGGGAGTAAAACAATTTGCAAAAGACAGAGGTATCTTGGAAAAAACTGCCGATTGGACAGCTGCTGTTACTAGCGGTACCTTGGGCGATAAATTGTACAGCCCTGAGGCCATAAACTATGCATTTAGTGTTTCTTCAGAGTTGTTTAGCCAAGCAGGTCGCATACTTCAGTTGGCTCGTTATTTCAATGAGACAAACCAATTGGCGATGATTGAAAGACAATTGGCTGCTAGTGGTGTTGTCTTGACGCAGTTGCAGAAGCAAACCTTGGAAAGTTTGGTTAATGACTACAAAGCAGCACAGGCTGACAACAAAGAAAAGTTGAAAGCACTCGAAGAAGATTGGAGTGATCAGGCGTGGGAAGCATTTAACGAAAGCGAGAAGGCAGTTGGTATGGCTACCATCCGTGTTGCTCAATTCTTAGAGGCTCGTAAGCCTATCTTCTGGAATGAAAGATTGACATCTGGTGCAGCAAGGGCTTTGTTGAATGTCGGAACAACAATATTGAGTTTCGTTGCCAACGTAGAAAACAACATTTGGAGCACAAACTTTGCGGCTCGGACAATTCAAAAGTTCAGAGATGCATTGGGCTCAGGCATTAAAGGCAATACTTTGAGTTTCTCCAATTGGAAAATGGCTCGTAAACTTACTAGCAAGCGTATGTGGTTCGACATGAACAACAATGCGAAGTTTGGTGTAATGGATACGTCTCAGGGTATCAACAGATACTACGACAACTTGGCACAGGTTAACTTCTTCCGGGATGTCAAATGGAATTACAATTTCATGAAGACCATGGTTAAAAAGGTTCTCAATAGAGACTTTGACTCCATGACTCCTGAAGAGCAGGCCGATGCTTACGATTTGACCTTGGTGAAATTGAAAAGTGGTGATATTGAATTGCGTGATGGTAAAACATACACCTTTGCTCGTAGTTTGGCTTGGAGTTTGGGCACAGGGCCGATGTTGGCTGCCTCACGAGGAAATGCTTCGTTGTTATTGAACACAGGCGGTCCTTTGTTTGCAGAAGCCACAGGTCGTATCATGTCTTATGGTGGTGATATCGCTTTTGGTTACATGGCTGCTCAGCGTGCGATGATTGACTACTTCCAGAATGTTCAAGGTACTCGTTTTCAAAATGGTGTTTTTGACTCCATGTTGAGTGAGGCTGACGGCAAAATGGATGAAAAGACAATTCGTGCCCTAAGCGAGATTTTGCGTGCGGATGGTGAGTTGTATGCTCGTTTCGAAAAAGAAGGTCTGAAGCGTACTTTGCTTGGTGATAACATCATCTCTGGTGGTATCTCCTTGGTAAGAGGAAAACTCCGTAAGAAAATCCGTACTATGTACACCGAAAACAGAAAAGCGGTTGGTGGATCTAATCTTGCACAGGAGTTGAGAAGAGAATTGCTTACAGGTAGAGGTTTGGCAAAAAATACTCTGCAATTGGTTGACGTTGGCTTGTTTACTTTGATGCCCTTCACAAAGGTTCCTGTGAACTTCTTGGGTTCTGCGATAGCAAAGACACTACCTGTTATTTCTGGTCCTAAATACATCTTTGCAGAAGCATTGTATCAATTTAAGTATAAGCAGTTTAACGAAAAATATCCTGGTATTCCAGCCTTGACTACCGACAAGCAAAAAAGAGATTACGAAAAGGCAAAGATTGATTTGTTTTCAGCCAAAAGACAGGCAACCTATGATGCTGCTCAGTTTGTAACTAGTTTAGCAATTTATGGTATTGCGATGTCTGCTGTAAAAGCAGGTGCAATCTTAACTGATGGAGGTGGCGATCCAGAAAAAGAAAAAGCATTGAAGACATTCGGTCTCAGAGGAGGTTTGTATAACGCCACTTTACATTGGGAGTATATCAAAGCAGGTATGCCATCTAACTTCTTAGCTCGCAGAAAAGGTTTTGTTAAAGAAGGTGATGTGATGCTTAATACAAACAATGCTGGTTTCTTAGGATATGCAATGGGCTTGTATGCTAGTGTATATGATGGAGAGCGTAAGCAAGAGGCAGATAATACAATGAGTCTTTTTGATACACAAAAATCTGCTCTTAGTATGCTTGCTACTACTGCTGTTAGTAGTGGTATTGAAAACTTGCCGATGTTCCAAGGTTTGGCTCGTATTGGTGAATTGTTGAATGATTTAAAAACGCCAGAGTCAAGTAAAAATGCTTGGAATAATTTTGCTTCGGGTACATTGAGTACTTCTACAGCAGTTTTCTTCCCATCGTTCTTCTCATTCATGTCTAAGGGTAACGCTGAAATGGTACAGAGTGCAGGTGAAATCAACAAGCGTGCTGAAGACCCTAGTTGGCCTTCTGTTTATGGCGATGTGGTTCTTCGTGTAGTTCAAAAATTGAATCGTAATATTTCATTCAACGAAAACACACGAAACGAGTACTACGAAGCACAGATTGGACCATTTGGAGAGGACTTGTCTTACAAGGTAACTCTAGCAGAACCTGGTACAGCAGGGGCTTATGTACAGGCATTCCTTGATCCTTTTGCGGTGAGAATGTTCTCTGCCCCGGCAAAAGAAAATCAAAGGGAAATTCAAGCCTACAGAGAATCTGCTCAACTCTTTGGTAATATGACAAACTTGGCTTTGATTTTCCAACAAATGACAGGTCGTGATTTTGAATGGAAGCCAGATGGTAAATCGTCAAGCTTCTTTGGAATCATCACCAATCCAATGAAAAACCAATTTACATATTCAAATTATGCAAAGAATGTTGGTGGTTTGGATGAGGAAAATACTTACAAGTTGTTCGACTATAATTTGCCTAATGACTTGTATCGCCAAGAGTTAAAGTTAAGGGGTGAAGAGTTCCGCAAAGCCATGAGAAAATACATTGGTAAATTTGAAACCGTTAGGGCTCAGGTACAAACTTATGTAGAACAAGGCGATGAGGAAGGTGCAAAGAGATTAATTACGAATGTGTTTGAAGAGTACCAAAGCACTTTGGCTGAAACACAGAAAGACTATCTGTTGAACTACCAAACCAATAGGGAGAAGCAATATCTCAGCACGATGAACAACAGAAAGTTGTTTACTGAGCAAGAAAAACAGATTATGAAGAAGAATGGCTTCATGAATGAACAGGGTTTGATTCCATAAAAAAATTTCGTAACTTTGATATATGCCACTCGAACTCAAAATAGGTATTATTAACAATGATGACAATATCATCATTAGTGAGGATACCGGTAACTACAATGCGATAAGTAATCCTGGTGGTTGGGGAGCACCTAATGCTGCTTATACCAACCCACCTGTTACAGCAATTGCGTTAGATATATTTCTGCCGGGTACAATTACAACTATTGGTTCTTCTGCTCTTTTGGGCACAACCTTTTTTACCACAACCGACAGGGCTTACAATCTTTTTACTGATCCATCTACTGTGGTTCCCACATTTGCATTGCAAGATGGAGTTTGGAAGTTCGTTATTACTTACACAATTAGCGGAACACCCAATGTAGTTACAAAGTATGCACTTCGTACAAATGTTATTCGTTGTTCAATTGCCAAATTGGCTCTTGGAAATATGGATATGAATAATTTCGAAGAGGCAAAACTTTTGTACGATAAAATGGTTCAAGCATTTGAATGTGAAGACTACATCTTGGCTCAAGAGTTATATGAAGAGATAAATTATTTCTTTACTGATTGTTCTCCATATTCAATTAATTCTTGTGGTTGCTAATGACTTTTACTACTCTATATAGTTACATTGGAACTTACCTTGCGGTGAGAAAAGCTATTGTTGCTAATGAGAATGTAATAAACAACTCAAAAAAGTACGACAAGCCTTGCTGTGAAAAAGAGAAAAATCAAAAGAAAGGTTTGTTTATTCTGTGGTGTTTAGAGAACATCAATTGCTACGCTGACGATACAGATAAGTTTATTTCTGTGGCGAATCGTTGGGCTAAAAACTGCGGAGATTGCTCTGTAAGTCAAACCGAAATTGATAATTTTCTCAACACAGAAAAGGGTGAAGAATTAATTTATATTTCAAACTTGAGCGGCTACATTTATACACAAAATGGAGTTTGGCTTTTACAACAAAATGGATTTCAAATAATACAATAATGGCATTTTCACCTAAAAGAATTTCAGAACTCGATGTGCTTACTTCAGTTGCCGTAGGTGACTTGGTTCCGATCGTAGACATTTCAGATACTGCTGCTGGCGTTACCAAGCAGGTTAGTGTTACAAATTTGGCGGCTGCCGTTGTTGTGGCTGGTAATATCACAACTCAAGGCAATACTTTTAATGGTGCTAGTCAATTACTTCAATTGAACGGCAGTACTCAGATACCTGCTGTAAGTGGTGCTTTGTTGACCAACTTAAATGCAAGCAATATTGCTTCAGGAACTATCGCTGATGCTCGTTTGAGTACACAGGTTACCGTTCAAGGTAATACCTTTAACGGAGCCTCTCAATTGCTTCAACTGAATGCTAGTACACAAATACCTGCCGTAAGCGGTGCATTGTTGACCAATTTAAATGCAACTAACATCGGATCAGGAACTATTGCAGACGCTCGTTTAAGTGCTCAAGTTACCGTTCAAGGTAATACTTTCAATGGTGCCAACCAATTGGTTCAGATGAATGGAAGCACTCAGTTGCCTGCGGTAAGCGGTATTAACTTGACTGCTTTGAATGCAAGCAATTTGGGCTCAGGTACAGTTCCTGATGCTCGTTTGTCCTCTAGTGTTGAGTTAAAAACAAAAACACAGACTGCGATTGGAACTGCTGGTTTACGTCCTTTGACAACTGCTGATGCTGATGCTTTCTTATTGGTAACTCACGCATCTGGTATTGTGACTATTGTATGTCCTAATAACCCTGCCTTTGCTGCTGGGTATACAACAACTATTTTCTGTAATACTGCTCAGAGTGTGGAAATTGCTACTGATAACGCTGTAACTGTTTACTATGTGAATGCTGCTGGTTTGGCTCAGACAATCGCACCAAGTACTACTTTAACTCCTAGTGCACAAAGAGGTCGTGTATTTAAAATCACTTGTATTGCAACAAATACTTTCTTCTTAGATTCCGTAGGTTTATAATTTCAATAATATGTATACAAGAGAACAAATTGAAGCGGCTGTAAAAGCCAAAGGGTACAAGTACTTCGAAAACGGAGAATACAATATGAATGTAATCGGTATTCGTAACAGTTCACCAGGTAAAAAAGTTACGAACGTATTCGATGACTGGTTGTCTATCTCCTTTAAAATCAATGGAGTATGGCAATTCTTTATTTGGGACGCTACTACCGATCCCGGCAAAGCACCTATGGCCGAAGGAAACAATGGTACAGGTACTGCTCGTATCGTTCCTGGTCAGTATCCTGGTTCTCACCACGTTGGGTTACACCAAGGTAAATATGAGGCCCTCAAGCAAAAGGCAAACGTAAAAGTTTATCGTGATGCTAACAAGGATATGAATTATGATGAGAGTAAAATCACCGAAGGTGTTTACGGAATCAACATCCATAAAGCAGGTCAAGATTCAACTTGGATTGATCATTGGAGCCACGGCTGTACCGTATTTAAGCGTGTGAAAGACTTTGATGTATTTATGCAGCATTGTAAGAAGGCCGCCAAGTTGCAAGGAAATTCATTTACCTACACCGTCATCGAAAGCAAAGACATTATTTGATGGCTTTTGAAACCACGAGACAGGAGATATTAAAGCAGGCGATAGAGTTAAAAAAACTCTACGATTCTACTCGTATTCAGAAGTATAAAGATGAAGAATTAAGGCTACGCAGAATTGTTGCTGAGTTAGCAGTATTTACAAGTGGTGGAAGCACACCAACATTAAATCAAGTTACCACAGCAGGTAACACAACTACCAATACAATCGATATTGGTGGAGCAATAAGCGACTACTATAGATTAGACACAGCCGCCACCCCAACTCCCGTGCAGGGGATGATGTTTTGGGACTCAGACAGAAGTACTGTAGACGTTCAATTAGACGCTGATGTATCGGCTAAAATAGGACAAGACAACTTTTGGTACGTCAAAAACCAAAGCGGTGCAACCATTCCAAAGGGTAAGGCTGTTATGGCCGTTGGAACTTTGGGGACCTCAGGTCGTATTCTGATTGACGAGATGGTTGCCAATGGCAGTATCTCTTCTAAGTTTTTGTTAGGCATCACAGCAGAAGACATAGCCAACGGAGCAGATGGCTTTGTGATGAACATTGGAAAGTTGCGTCAGGTAAACACTACTATTTGGCCGGATGGAACTGTTTTGTATTGCGACCCGACTACTGCTGGAAATCTTACATCAACCAAGCCCTCGTCTCCTAACTTAGCTTTACCTGTTGCGTTTGTAGTACACTCTGCTGTTAATGGCGTACTTGCTATTCGTGTTAGCATACTAGACGAGAATGCTTTCAACACCCCTACGCTCGCACAGGTCACCACAGCAGGTAACACAACCACGAATGCTATTACTGTTGGTGGGTTGACTAGTACAAGTAATGGTTTAATTGCTAGTGCTAGCGGAAATATAAATACAGTACCACTTGGAGTATTACACGTCAGAGGAGAAAATGGAGGAAGTGGTGCAGCGTGGG
>Ga0222712_10001023_pt1 | contig 35819 bp, 24 predicted proteins | sample C33_657DmetaG_FD_165043 | JGI IMG/M metagenome (GOLD analysis project Ga0222712, IMG submission 165043) | Estuarine water microbial communities from San Francisco Bay, California, United States - C33_657D | ecosystem: Environmental > Aquatic > Marine > Unclassified | place: USA: California... | reverse complement strand
TTCGACTGTTCACGCTGTTCACGCACACCGACTGTTCACGAGCGAACACTCATCACACCCCCCACGACGTCGTCGATCGAATCGCGATCGAGGGGATCGATCGCGCGTCGCGGTCGTTACGCCGGCGGCGAACGCGACGCGACGCGACGCGCGCGCGCGCACCGATGCGAGGGCGTCATCGCACGCCATCGGCACAACGCAACGCGCACTTCTGGGTGTGAAAGAAACAACACAAACACTCGTGTGCGATCGACGACGACTGGATTCGTGACCTGTACGACGCGCTGACGACGATGCTGTCGTCGAGAATTTCGAATCTGTTCGCCAAGTTCACGTGGAAAAAGCAAAAGAATGGCCCGACGATTAATGGTCCACCGCGCGCGCGGTTGTACGAGAACATTCTAGAGACCGTTGGGAACACTCCGGTGGTGAAGATCAATCGCCTCGCCCCGGAAGGGGTGACGATGTACGTCAAGTGCGAGTTTTTCAACCCGTTGAGCTCGGTGAAGGATCGGTTGGCGGTGGCGATCATCACGGATGCGGAGCGACGAGGATTACTCACGCCGGGGAGCGGGCAAACCGTCGTGGAGGCGACGTCGGGGAATACCGGGATCGCCGTCGCCATGGTGTGCGCGCAACGAGGGTATAAATGTGTGATTACCATGGCGGAACCGTTTTCGATCGAACGGCGGAAGATTATGCGCATGCTCGGCGCCAGAGTGATCGTGACGCCGAAAGCCGGCAAAGGCACCGGAATGGTGGCCAAGGCGCAAGAGTTGGCGGCGAAGCACGGATGGTTCTTCTGCCGACAATTCGAAAATGAAGCGAATCCGGCGTATCACGCCAGTACGACGGGGCCGGAAATTCTTCGCGATTTTGCGGGGAAGCGATTGGACTATTTCGTCACCGGGTACGGCACGGGCGGGACGTTTCAAGGCGTGTCGCGCGTGCTCAAGGAGGCTCGACCAGACTGCAAGGTGGTCCTGCTCGAACCCGAACCAGCGCAGTTGATCGCGTCGGGGATCAAGAGCGAGCGTAACCCCGATGGGAGCGCCACGGGATCGCACCCGGCGTTCACGCCCCACCCCTTGCAAGGGTGGACGCCAGATTTCATTCCGCTCGTCCTCGAAAACGGCATCAACATGAAGCTCTACGACGAACTGGTGAAAATCGACGGCGCCGAAGCGAATAAAACTGCGCGAGCACTCGCTCAAAATGAAGGCATCTTCACCGGCGTGTCCGGTGGCGCTACTTTCGCGGGTGCGCTCAAGGTCGCGCAAACTGCCCCGAAAGGGTCGACCATTCTCGCCATGCTCCCGGACACGAGCGAGCGCTACATGTCGACGCCGCTGTACGACGCCATCAACGCGGATATGAATGAGGAAGAATTAGAGATCGCCAAGTCGACGCCGAGCTTTCAACTGTTATCCGCCACTGAGTTTACGCTCAAGGTGGCTTAAGTTATGTCGACTGACAGTTGCGACGGTTCTCGTTGCTTTCGTCCACGAAGATTGAATCGGTATCAATGTCTTCTCCAACGAAAAAGAATGCACGCCCAGCGCGTCTTCATCACCCTCACCCGTACGTTTACGTGTTAATAACACAATCAAATTCTAAAAACTAAAAAATTCGCCACCTCACGACTCTGGGGTCTCCGCGCTCGACGCCTTGGCTTTTTTGTCGCCTTTTTTCCTCATCCGCGCCGTCCATATCGTCTCACCCATCCCTGCCTCCGCTCGAGTCAAGCTCGCTTCGCGCTCTTTCGCTTTCGCCCAAATCATTCTCAAATTATCCGCCCTTTGTTGCAGCTCGACTCGCCATAAAATGCTCCCGATGATAATCACGCACGCATCGCTCAAAGCGCTCGCCCCCGGACTCTCAAAACTCCCTGGCTCGAGCGCTATGCTCACCGCCTGCGCCGCCGCCGCGCTCGCACTCAACGCATAAACTACCAATCGCGGTCGCCTCAACGGACGCGAATTCCTCTCCGCTTCAATGATCGCCTGCGGGACGTTTTCCGCGCCGACAACGCGCTCGAGCCGAGTCCCGCTCTCGCGCGCCTCCTCCAGAGATTCCACGCTAAATAACTCTCGCAACGGGTTCGACGACGTGTCCACGAGGACTTCGCGAAGGGCGCGCTCGATAGCTTCGTCGCTGATCGTCGACGGTTCGTCAACCTCGCCGTCGTCGCGAGTCGCCGAGGCTGCGCGCGAGCGACCTCGTGGTGAGGTTTGCGCGCCGAGCGAAGGAGGTCTAGCGATGCCCGAAGGGCGACGTGCGCACGCGCACGACGAGCGCGCGTTCGAGACGACGTTCGAGACGGTCGTCGATCGAGCGAGCATGGATCTCGTGACGAGGGAGTTGGATGGCGCGCGCGCGAGTGAGGCGGCGGAGCCGCGACGCCGCTGGCTCAGGCGACAACCGACGCATACGTAAGTCTCCAATGTGCTAGAGTACTAAGGGCACGCGGAGCGCGCGCGACTAGGGACGTGAACGTACGGCGGATCACTCTTCGACTTTTTGCTCGTCTTCGCGCGCCCGCATGAGCTTAAGGCGCGCGAGCTCGATGTCGCGTTTCAAAGCCTCAATTTTGACCGCGTCGGCGGCGGAAGAGCTCGCGGCGACGGTAGTTTGCGCTGAGGCGGGCGGTAGCACCACACCGTTCGCTCCCAGTGGTGCGAACGCGACGGATGCGTTCTTTGGCGGCAGCGCTGCCGGCGTGGTCGACCGCATGACTGGAATTTTGGCGATGACTTTCGCCACGTATTCATCACTGATACCGATGGCTTTAAGAAACGCGGCGACCGAATCGCGATTGTTTGGTCCAACGAACGCTCGAGCTTCGGGGGTGGATGTATGAGCGCACAACGGCTCTCCAACGCACGGAATGGAGTCGCCGCTCTCCACCGTTTGCATTTCACACTGCTTCGGTCCGCAGCACGGCGGCGTGATGTCGTACTCAAAAGTACCGAATTGACCAATTTCTAGACCCGATCTCATGCCAGCGTACAGTACTTTGACCGCTCCCTCGAAGCCAAGAAAAAGCAAGTTATGTGCTCGCTCTTTGAGCTCCTCCGCCAACCTGGCGCGAGGAAACTCGTAGTAAGTTTGGACCTCCTCCACGCTCATGCCTTCTAATTTTTCTAAATACGCCTTCAACTTTGATGGGTAATCCTTACCTATGTATCCGCCCACGACGTAGCAACGGTAGTCGAGCAAAATGCCCATCGTTGGTTTCCTGTTCGGCGTCGAATCGCACGTATCGTGCAGACGGCAAGTGACCTTGTCATATCCAACTCGATATGTCTCATGTTTTTGACCACCAGGTATGAACATCGAATTGAGTCCCGCTCTCGCGCTGCTCGTCATCGCAGATTCGTTGTCTATGACATTTATGACGCCACGCGCGTCGAAAAATACGTTTTGCCCGTGCCGATCGCGCTGCGAAGTGAGGAAATCAAACAGGGTAATGTCCCTTATCCTATCAAAGTCTGCCAAGTTCACCAAATGAACTTTCTCGCTATCCACCTTCGGGCCGAGCGACTCCAAGCTCACGCCGTCCGCTGGTTCGAACAATTGCATTAGCAAATTCTGCTTCACGCCCGAACTCGACTCCAAACCTTCATCCCATGGTGTGAAAGTTCTCAACTGAACCGTCCAGGTCCGCGGCGTGACGCCCCCCAACCCGGCTTCGACAGCAATTCTATCAATCGCATTCAAAAAGTGCTGATTGCAGAATCGATTCGCACTCATGCCTAGATCTGGGCATTTCCCGCGCTTCACCACCTCCTCGTACGTCAAATCATCATCCGGACACGTCTCCGGACACGGATACTGCAAATTCAACACGTGTCTATATTTACCCTGCAACCCACACCACGACTTGACGAACACGTTCTTCACCGCGCCTTGGTCGTCCAATATCTTTCCTTTAAACACTGCCGTGTTGCTCGCTCCTAACTGTATCGGCCTCGCGCGACCTTTGAACACAACTTGGCCCGGGAGGCGATCGAGGACGACGTCGCAACCGTAGCACAACCGACAGTGATTCACATCCGCAGACGCTCGAGGCGCGCTCAACACCACCCCCGCCGGAGGCGATCCGAGAGCACATTGCTCACACGTATCGCACGTGTCGTACGTGCCCACGGTTCCCGAAGATGAAGCGCCGCTCGCGTCGCGAAACACGGGCTCATCGGCGTCGGCAGCCTCCGCGTCCTCAGCACCCTGGTCGTTCGCCCCATCAGCGCCCGCCGACCGGTCTGGGATCTCCTGAAACTCATTCGCGTCCCAAAACGCATCGCTCGCGAACTCGCGCACGCTCGGCGTGGCGTACTCGGGTCCTAGCTTTCGGTGACGCAGCGCGCTCGAGAGGAGCCTCGCGTCAGCGGTTGACCCGTCGACAAAGACGACAAATAAAGTGGAGGCGACGAACACAACGAACGATGCAATGCATAGATTCGAGTGCCTTGCTTTTCGATTCATCGGACGCGGTCGAGACGCGCGCGCCGCAGTCTAGCGTGAGGTTGGCGGGTCAGCGGCAGTTCAACAAACAATTTTTACAAAGTTCAACAAACAATTTTTACAAAGCGGGCGTGGACAAGAGGCGCTTCAACGCGTCGACGATGTCGTCGAAATCCGGCCGCGATCGCGGATCAGTTTGCCATGATGGAACGATGATGTCGTCGACAAGAGATCTCGTCGGGACGTCGTCGCGAGCGAAGACTCGATGGCGGTTGAGCGGTAAACGCTGGGACTGAATCGCTACCGCAAAAATCACTTGCATGTGATTGCTAAACCAATCCCAGGGCGGCTGACGTGCGAGAAGTTCCCACATCAGCACCGAAAACGAGTACACGTCGCATTTGGTCGTTACCGCCTTACCGTCTCCGTGAAATAATTCGGGTGCCATGTACGCAGGCGTCCCGGCGGTGGAACCAGAAGCGTTCGTCTTGCTCGCCACACTGCTCAGGAGCGTTTGCTCTAGCGCGCGAGCGATGCCAAAATCGCACACCTTTGCGCCGCGCGATGAAAGCAACACGTTGTGTGATTTCAAATCGCGATGTACGATAGATTTTGAGTGCAAATACTGCATGGCGCTTGCGACGTCGAGAGCCACACGCAGGATGTCAGACATTTTCAATTCGCGTTTCCGAACATGAAGCAGTGCATGTAAACTTCCACCATCCATGAGTTCTTCTACGATGCAAACGTTTCCCGGTTTGAGGCATGCGCCAAACATTCGAACTACTTTCGGATGGTTCACCGTGCTCAATACCGCGACTTCGCGCACGAATGTCTTCAAATCGCTCTTGCTCAGGGCGGAAGCCGCGTGAAGCTTCTTCACCGCCACAACTTTCCTGTTCCATCGACCGGCGTAAACCGCTCCATACGCTCCTTGGCCGAGCAACTGACCGAGTTTTATGCTTCCTGCATGGATCTCTATGACGGCTCCGACGCCGTTGGCGTCCAAAGCGGGCTCGGCGCTCGACGCTTCGTCAGATTCCGCGGAAATCTCACTCGAACAGCTTTGCACCGTCATCTCCTGCATATACGATGCAAACGACAGCTGAAACAACTCTCCGTCGTCGACGCTGCGCGGCGATGCACCACCAGTTTTAAACCGAGCGGTGTGGTCGCCCGGAATAACTGTAATGCCTTCTAAATCGTCCGCCTTCGAAACGAAACATTGTCCCGGCAGAGGCAGAGTGTGCTTTCGCTTCGTCGGCGCAGAGAGCATGTCCTCGACAACACTAACGTTCACGAGAGTCACATCCTTCTGATAATCGCCCAAAAACCACCGTATGAGATGCCTAGTAATCTCGATGACGAACACGAACGCGACGAAGCACGAGACGACGAGCGCGCTCATAGCACTGCCATTTCGCAGCCATGACGTGCTGCCCCGAGCGGCGCTCGTGATGATGTTTGGTCCGGATTGCATCTCAACCAGTGGCGCCGGCGGTGGTGGGGTCGACGGCGGCGGAGATGCATACAAGCGATTGCCACAGCAAAACTGGTAGGTGCGCGTCGCGCATGAGTCATCGAGCGCGATGGTACCTGCACCGTTTGGGCGCCACACCGGCAAGCACCAACCTCCGTTGACCGAGACGCGCTGGATGTTCTCCACCATCACCGAGTCATCGACGCGACCGACAAAAGAAAATCCCTGAGTCGCGCCGCTGGGAATCTGTGCGTTGCTCAATCGATTCACGACGCGCGCCGGCTGCCCGCCTGGACCGCCGGGATTGATGAGCAACGCGTCCGAAACCTGCCCAGCGTCGACGCCTTGGCCATCGGCAAATATCCACGTGACTTGCCAGCTTGACACTGCATCGCGCTGATTATTATGCATCTTAAATTCGCCGTAGAATCCGTTTGGTCCATCCCCGTGTGATGCGGGCGTGACAGCATACGTGAGATCGATATCGCATGCGCCGCAAGTGCGTGTCGCATCGCACTCGGCGCACACCCGTGCTGCTACGAGCTTCGGCGCATATAGCGCAATCACCGTACAAACTGTGCGAGCACCGCGACCGAGACGGCGTTTATCGTCGCCATTCTTGTTGAAGCGTTTCCCCATAGCGCGCGCGCGCATCTAACGCGACATCTCGCCGAGAAAACATCCAATGCGTATGACATTCCCAATGCGCCATCATCGAGAAAACAAAACGCATAGTCTGACTAACAAAATCATCCGTCGGCGTCGCCGTCGCAATCGCCGTGTCCGGCGTCCTCGTCACTCTCCACATCGCCTTTCACGCCACCAAACGATACATTCTTTCCGCGAACGTGTCGCACGCTCCCTGGTCCCACCCTGACGCTCGCGGCGTTTGCGCTCGAAGCTGCCGCCCAAGGCGCTTTTCCGTCGCCGCCTCGCATCGACTGCACCACCATCGATTTCACTAAGCTATTCACCGCGTGTGCGCTTTTATCGCTCGAGTGTTCCCCGAACGGGGCGGCTCGCGAGGCGCGGAGAAACACCTCGCCCGACCTTGGAGCTCCGAGAACGGTTGAAACGCACGGTGGCGGCGCCTTTTCGGCGTACCGGTCGCTCTCAAACGACCCTTGCAATCGCAATCGCACTTCGATTCGCCCCTCAGTGGTCTCTCGCACGTCGTGCACGCGCTGTTTATTCTTTATCCTCTGCGTCGCCCCGTGCAAGTCGCGATAGATACGCTCGCCCGTGTCGAGCGCGATGTGATAGTGGTGGTACGGACACAGCAGCGCCTCGCAGTCTTCAATGTCTTCAACCGCCGCGCGAAGGAGCGGGCCGCCCATGTGGTAACACGTCGCATCGATGGCGTGTAAACCCGTTCGCGTGCGAAGGAGCGCCAAGTGGCGATTGGCGACGCACACCGCGAGGCGGGAGTCCACTCGAGCGAGGGTCGAGGCGGACCCGACGTCAAACCAACCGTCCGCGAGCGGCGTTGGAACGAAATCGCCCGCGCGCGCGTTCGCTTCGCGATGCATGGCGAACAAAACGTGTGCGTTTGAAGCGCTAATACCGCGATAGCGTGACGCGATTGAGGCGAACGCGTGAGAGCCTCGCAGTGAGGCGAAGGTTGTTTCGGCGCGTTGACTATCACCCGCGAGAGCTACGGGCGCGCGTCGGTTAAACATCTTCGTGGAGGAGCACGTACACGCGCGTGCTGTGCCCGAAACGTAACGTATCTCGAACTTTGAGCTTCACGTACGTTTCGGCCGTGATGCGCGCGTTGTTCACGAACGTGCCGTTTGTGCTTCCTAAATCAAACGCGTACGGCTGCGCCCCCGCGCCGTCGTCCACATCGCGAAACTGCAACACGCAGTGCTGCTTCGAGCACGATGGATGATCCGTGGGGATGTCCGCCACCGCGCGATCGCGTCCGAATAGAACCTTGGTTCGGGAGGAAATTCTATACGGTTCCTCGCTCGCGTCGTCGCCTTTGAAGCAATACAACCGCCACTTTTCCCTCGGAACCTTCGCCTCACCTCGCGGTTCGACGTACTTCAACGCCACCCCTCGCACGGAATTCGATTCTCGCGCGAGCGCGCCGCTCAAAGCGAACGATGCTTCGTGGTTCCCATGCGAAGCGAGAGACGGCGCGAGCGAGCGATCGGCGCTCGCGCCCGCGTCGCCGCGAGCGCCATCCCTTCGCTCGCGTTCGTGTCCTTCACCTCCCTTAAGCGTCGATGTCGGTCGCATTCCTCGTTCGTACGTCTCGCGTTCGCACGCGCTCGTCGTTCGAGCGCGCGCGCCGGTGTCCTCTCGCGCGTTCGCGTCCTCTCTCCCGCGACGCCGTCCGCGCGCGCGCTCGCGTTCGATCGACGACGACGACGACGACGACGACGACGACGCGTGTGACGACGAACGGGCGTGACGTCGTCCATCACCGCTTTCTCGAGCGGTATCTTCTCGCGCGCGCGACATCACCACGAGCGCGCGCGCGTCACTGTCGCTTCGATCGACATATCGATCGACATCCATGGCCACCGTCATCGAGTTTCCCGCGATGTCGATCGAAGCCAGAACGCGTCATCGAAACGAACGCGCGTTTGCGTAAGACGTCGAGAGCGAGGAATGAGATGAATGCGATGAATAAAAATGACGCGCCGCTCGCGACGTTCGCGACGTCGTCGCGTTCGCGTGACGAACGCGACGCGCGAATGGGACGACCGACGTGGGCGCGCGCGCGCCCGAGGGGGATATGAACCGTCATCGGCCGTCGACCGTGCGTGTCGTCGTCGATGTGACGCCACGAATGAACTCACGTCGACGACGACGACGGGGGACGTATACATTCGTGGCGTCACGTCGTCGACGATTTACATTCGTGGCGTCGACGTCGACGACGGCCGCCGCCGCCATCGACTGGAATCGTTCGACGTCGCATTCGCGCGCGATCGCATTCGCATTCGCGGCAAACGATGTCGCTCGCGCGCGTCGTCGCGCGCGCGTTTCGAGTGGCATCTTCGAAAATGCCGTTTTTGTCGCATGACAACGCGACGACGAGCGCGTTGAGTGGAGCCTGTCGAAGACAAGGGAGAACGACGAGGGCGCGAAGCGGCGGGGCGGGACGAACGCGAACGCGCGCGACGCTCGCGAATGCGAATGAACGATCGACGATCGAGGGAGATGACGTTGATTTTAATGCCATTGCGTTCAGAGATGCTGGGTTAGCGAACGAGGAGTTGATTCGCGCGCTGGAACGGATGGAGATCACGACGCCGACGGAGATTCAAGCGAAAGCGTTGGTCGCGGTACGGAGAGGAGGGAACGTGTTCATCGCGTCGCACACCGGGAGCGGGAAGACGCTGGCGTATTTGTTACCGGTGATTCAACGGTTGAAGGAGGATGAGAACGCAGCTGGGGAACGGTTGGCGAAACCGAGACGACCGAAAGTGATCGTGACGTGTCCGACGCGCGAGCTCGCCGAGCAAGTCGCCGAGGTCGCCAAGGAAGTGAGTCACATCGCGAAATTTAGTTCGTATTTAGTCATCGGGGGGAAGAGTTTAGGGACGCAGAAAGAGCGATTGGATTCGCCGATCGATGTCATCATCGGCACCCCAGGGAGGCTGGTGAAACACGTAGAGCAAGGGAATTTATTCTTAGGGAGCGTAGACGCGTTGATTTTAGACGAGGCGGACACGTTGTTCGAGGCGGGATTCGGTGATGACGTTAAGCGGATGTTGCGCCCGCTCAAGGCGCGGCCGGAAGGCAAGACTTGCGTGCTCGTTTCAGCGACGATGCCCGAGCGGTTGAAAAAACTCGTGGATGACGAGCTTCCAAATATGCAGTACGTCAAGACGGAGTCGTTACACCGGTCGGCGCCGAACTTGAAACATCGTTTCGTCGATTGCCCGGGGGACGTTGACAAGATGAAGGTACTCGAACAAATCGTTGTTCCCGAGCACGGACAAGGTAAAAAGGTTATGATTTTTTGCAACACGATGCCTTCATGCATCGCGGTCGAGCGCACGATGTTCGAGGCGAACATTCGCACGGTGCAATACCACGGGGACATGACGTCAGATAGCCGCGCCGAATCGATGCGTGACTTCATCGACGCCAACTCCGCGGATAATCTCACCATGGTTTGCACCGATTTAGCCGCACGAGGGTTAGATTTCGGACGCGTCAAAGTCGATCACGTCATTAACTTTGACTTTCCGATGAACCCCATCGATTACATTCATCGCTCGGGGCGAACGGCGCGCGCCGGCGCCGGCGGTAAAGTCACCAACCTCGTCACCAAGAAAGACCGCGTGTTGGCTGGCGAAATCGACACCGCTGTGAAGCTTGGGTTGCCGATCGACAACGCCACGAGCTCTCGTGCCATTTCCGAAGCGCGTAAGAAGAAAACTGCCGAGGAAGTTCGATTCAAGCGAACCGGCGGCGCATCTCGAGCTAAACCAGTGACCGCGAAAACCGCGCCCAAATCCAATCGCGGTCGTCGCGGTGCGTCTCGCTTCGAGGACACGTCCTCGAAACCCGCGAACGCAAAATATGCCAAGCCTTCTCCGCGCTCCCCGCGCGCGCGATAGATCGTCCGCATCGCTCTGTAAATCTTTCCAAATTTGTCTCGCGACGTCCCCGCCGCGGGACTCCCGCGCGACGCTTTTCACCCTTTATCCCAACGCGCTCACCAACCCCCACTTTCTCGCGCGCGAGCTCGCGTGCGACGAAACGTTCCGCTCAAAATTCGCACAAGTGTGATTTTGATCGCCCACTCCAAACCTTCGTTCGCTCGTGCGCACATCTCTGGCGCGTCGGTGACCGCGTCGCGCGCGCGTCGATGAAGCTGTTGGTGCACCACGACTTGGGGGCGCTCAACGCGTTCCTCACCGCGGTCAACGTCGGGGACTACGTCGTCTCTGGGCAAGTGGAGAGTTACTCTTGTGCGTCACGCCCGATCGATGCGTTGCGAAAACAGTTCGTCAAACGCGGAGACGCTGGGGAGTCGCGAGTGAGTCGCGCGCGAGTCGCGCGCCGAGGAAACCGTCGCGCACGCGAGACGCGAGACGAAGAAGGATTGACGAATGACGGTTTGCGCGCGCGATGACGTAGGTAAATTGGCGGGGACGGATAAAAAGCTCTCGCGCTCGCTCGACGCCGAGGTCGTGATGGACATGGCGTCGTCGCCCACGGGGTACGGGACGTCGCCCGTGGGACCGTTGACGGATTCGAGCTCGCGCAAGACGTTGATTTATCTCATACTCACTCTGAATCACATCTATCCAGATTATGATTTTAGTAATTTGCGCGCGCAACACTTTAGAAAGGAAGGAATGATTTCATCGGTGAAGACGGACATCGATACGATGCTTATGGAAATTGACAAAGTGTGGGCGGCGAGGTACGGGGACGACCAGCCCTTTTTGGAGGTTCTATGGAAGACGATGGACGACGCGATCGAACTCGTGGATTGCGACGTGTATTCCTACAAAGCCATGTCTGAAGGCGATCCATTCACCGATGAGGGTCATCTGTGGAGCTTTAATTATTTTTTTTACAACAAAAAACTGAAGAGGATCCTTTTTTTTACCGCGCACGCGTCAAGCAAAACCGTTGGTTTGGATTCCGACAGCGATTTGGACGACGCCTCGCAACGGACTGGAGGTTACAACTCATTCGAAGAGTCATGCGGCGATGACTTGAAGGATGATTCGTTAATGTTTGATGAAATGGATATGTAGATTACAGCCAGCAACCACGACAATTGATTGTATCAACGGTATATTTATATATGTGTAACGGAATCGTCACGCGCGCTCAAGACAAATATTCTACCCAAATCACAACCTCGACCCCTTGTGTGACATTCGCAACCTCTTTGCCGACAGCAACAGTCGCCTTCGCAAGCCCTTGCGCGTGATGCCGTAAGCCAACCCGACGAAGAATAGAAAGAGCATAAAATTTCGACCTTGAGAAGACGAGCGCGACGCGACGTCGTCGGCAACCTGGAGACGAGCGTCGACGTCGCGAATTCTGGCGGCTGCGCCTTCGTGCTCGGTCGACGTCGAAGCACTTGTTACCCGACTCGATGTCTCGGTCGTAGGACGACGCACGTCCTTGATCGAGACTTTCTCAACTCTGTCCTGGATTGAGACTTTCTCATCACTATCCTGGATCGAGACTTTCTCATCGCTGTCCTGGATTGAGACTTTCTCGGCGTCATCGTGGATCGTGACGATCTCATCCTTGTCGGCGAACTTTTCTTCAATCCTGGCGTCTCTGGCATCCTGCTCAGCCTGCGTCTCGGCGTGATTTTCAACGTGACTTTCCACGAGGTGTTGCTCCTCGTGAGTTAATTTTTTGATCTCCTCGGGCGCTTTCTCAAGCTCCATAGTGTTGATTTCGGCGTGTTTCGTGAGTTCATCCGTGGGATGCTCCTCGTGCGCTGGGATGATTTTCACCGCTTCCAGCGCCATTTCACACGAAGGTTCAAACGTACTGGCCGGATCCTTTTTCGATTCGAACAGACAACGCGCGATGAGGCCTACGCCAGGGTCACTTCTAGCGCACTTGGATTTGATGTCTTCTTCGCACGCTGGGGCGAGCGTTTCCTCAGCATGATACGCGTCGTAGCGACTGCGAATAGTAACTTTGAGCTCATACTTGCAATCATCCGAAACGAGGTTTTTGTGCGTTTTTAACGCCTCCGCGCCGTATAACATTAAGTCTTGTAACCCTGCCGCGCTCTCCGCCTTTATGACTGCCCCGATGCAATCAAAATAGCTCTTCGACACGTCTGGAATTTTCGATGCGAGATAGTCGTATCGCTGCCTCGCCGTTAATCGCTGCTGCGGTTCGGCCCTCCCTTGCCGGTGCCTATACCCATCGCCCGAGCCTTCTCTACCTTCGATAAACCAATGATCATCCTCCCGAGTGCGTTCGCCTTCGCGAGAAGAGCTCGGCGCGTGATTACCAGAGGCGTACGCGCCGTTTATTAATTTTTCCTTTTCGCTCAGCGCCGCCGCCAACTGTCGCTTCCACGCCGGCGCGTACTCCGACTCGGGATCATCCTCCAGTTTCCTTTCCAAAGCCTTGATATTCCCCTCAATCTGGTGCGGATCGTGCGCGAGCGTCCCCGCTGGCCACGCTTTCAACTGCTGAAACTTTAACTCCCTCGCCTGTTTCTCCGTCTCCGCTCGCGCTCGCGCGTCGCGCTCCCCAACGCTCTCCTCCTCCTTTCCTCGCGTGTTTTGATCATCGAATTGATCTCGCATCGCCGTTCTCGACGTACTCTCCCTCCTCGTCCCGTCTCTCGTCGACCCGTACGCGTTCGCCCCGCCGACGTATCGCGTCAACGTTCGTCCGCTCCCCCGATTATTCCCCGCGCTTTCTTCGCTTAAAACCACATCCATCGCGCCTTTCAACACCGCCCTGGCGTGCGCCACGCTCGCGCACGCCTTCTCGATGATCTCTTCGCACGCCCCCGTGGCGTTCATATCGTTCGCGCGGTGTCGCAACGCGCGCGCGAACGCGCGGTCGCGTTCGTACGCCGCGATCACGCGCGCGCTCGCGTCTGCGCCCGCCGTCGTCGTCACCATGTGCGATGACGCGAGCACGAACAACATGAACACTCGCATCGGAGTCATCGACCAGGGCGCCATGGCGTCGATCGCGAGCGAAAAGCGCGACCCAATGGCGTCCCATCGGGTACAATGGCGTCCAATTGGCGAGCGACGCGTCAGAACGTGTCCATCGAATGAACACGACCGACTAAAAACACACATGCCTGTCGTGGACGAGACGTACGAGCGCGTGCGCGAGAGGTTACGCGCGCGCGGGTTCGAGCTCGTTGGGCGCACGACCGTGGGGGCGCATAACGCGCGCGTCCCAGGCCAAGGGACGATCGTGGAACGTGCAAACGCGAACGAGAAGGCGTTGGTGATTGTTTTTGGGAACGACAAATCGTTTTGGCCGTCGTTCGTCGACGCGCTGCGCGAATGCGACGTGAGCGGGGTCGACGCGTTCGACGCGTACGTCGAACGCGAAGCTCTGGAAGCGTTACGAGAAGCGCGCGAAATGATGTGGGGAAAGGACGCGAGCGAGGTCGGTGCGCGCGTATTTTGGGCGAAAGATACGAGCGAAGGGAAAGTGATTGCGATTCAGCGCATGGCGCACGTCGCTGGGCTAGCGTATTTGGATGAGCGAACGCACCAGAGCGTGAACGCGAAGGTGGGACCTTGGTTCGCCCTGCGCGGGGCGTTCGTGTTTGATTCTTTGGAAGTGGAGGATGGGAACGAGGAGGAGATGAAATGCCCAGTGAACGAGGACGCGCTCGAGCGCGCGGCGAAGGCGTTTGACATCGCGCTGGCAAATTACTCGGCGACGGGCGGAGCTGACCGGGAGCAGTGGAGGTTGTGGCTCGCCGCGCGAGACGCGATGTGCGGCGGCGAGTTCGCCGATCATCGATACGGCGAAGATCAAATTCATTGGCATTATCAAGTTCATCGGGATTCAGTGAGAGAGAAGTTGACAAAGTCAGGGAAAAGTTGACACGTTGAGGTCGTCGCGACGTGAAAATCGAAATGGTATCGTTATTGTTGTTATAGTTGTTGTTGTTGTGAGCTATTTGTTTTTGGACCGAGATCCGCTAGGCTATGTCACGTTCGCCTCGCCGTCGCTATATAGTTTGTCTACGACGGAGCGCTTGAAATCTTCTTCCCAAAGCGCGCGCCGCGCGGACCACTGTTCGCCGAGCAGCGGCGGATGGAACCAAAAATTAAACGCGCAGTGCCCACAATCGTCATCGAGCTCGCCGCTAGACACGTCGTGGAACCATCCCGCGGGAAGATAAAGCGCTTCACCCGCGCGCACAGTGACTTCTATGCATGCTGCATCTTTGAACAACGGAAATCGATCCAAGGTGTCGTAATCAACTCGACTAAAGCTCGCCGGGTCACACGCGGCGCTCAAAGCTTTCGCCTCCATCTCGTCGCCGCGCGCGTCCTCGATCGACGAATCCGCAGATATAGACTCTTCGAGCTCGTCAAAATCATCAACGCCGTCGAATTCATCATCCCCAAAGCTCGGCTCACCGTCGTCTTCCTCGCCGTCCTCGCCGTCCTCGCCGTCCTTGTCCTCGTCGCCGTCGATCACGCTCTGTCTCGCCAATCGCACTCGCCTCTCCAATGCCGTCTCCCCGCTCTCCAACGCCACATCCCCGTCTTGTAACGTTCCTGGGAATTTTTCATAATTAATCAACCCATTTTCGTGCACACATCTAATGTCGCCATGGGTGTACATCTTCTCTGCTTCGCTCGGCGCGTACAACTTGAATCGTTTCTCGCCTCGCAACAACACGTACAAGTTGTCGTGAAAATCATGATGCAACCCGCTCGACGTTGTTTTCCCGCGCTCAGCGCGTCCCATCCATAAATTCACATCCGCTGGGACGAGCGATTCCGGCATCGCTCGCGGTCGGAGTGGGAATAATCCTCTCTCGCTAGCGTCTCCGGCGCCGGCGTACGTCAACGCTCGCGCCGGCCCGTCGAACGCCTCGCGCTTCCCTCCAGCACTGAGATACACCGCGCAATCGCGCTTCGCAAACTTATCCATGAAAGATGCGAACGTTTCGTCGCGATAGACGCCGCGTCCGAAGCGACCGCCGACGCGAGTCTCGACTCGCACGCGCGAGCCGCCGCACCGCGCGCGAAGAAACTCATCCGTCCACGTCGACGCCGCGGCAAAGTCCGAACCTCGCTTTACGACGTCCGTGAATACCACGGGCATGCGCGTCGAGACGAATCGTGCGTGGAAGTCGTTCGGGGCGAGCGAACCGTACGGCAACCGAGGCAGGCGCTCGCCGCGCGCCGGAGCGTAGCCGCGGTAGCGGTTAGGGAACCTCGCGCGCTCAGAACGAGGCTCGACGGCGTCGATGCGCTTGCGCTTGCGCGCGTGCGCGCGAGGCATGGCAATACAAACAATGTCGTCAGCACGCACGCGGTGAATATGAATAACAGGCGAAACGTTGAAGAATGGCGTCACTGGACGAGAAGTTTCTGGAGGTATGCGCGCTTTTCTCGCGCGGTGAGCAGGTCGGCCCATTCGTGGTACGGCACGGTGCGCACTCGCCAGCCCCAGGACTGAAGAAGATTGTTACGCATTTGTGTCGATCCGAGGAGCCGGCGCACGCCCTCGGAGTCGTAACTGAAGTGATGGGGACCGTCGACCTCAATGACGACTCGACGCTCTGCGAGAACGATGTCGGGACGAATTAAACCACCTTGGACGGGCGCTTCTAGCTCAAACGGGATGCCGAGCTCCTCCAAGCTCGTCGACACATCACTTTGTAGTTTGCTTATCGTCGGGTCGCGCGTCTTCATCGCTAACCACGCCGTTTTGCAATCATCAGCAATCTTAGCGGTAGCGCCCAGAACGAGAGGCTCGTACGACGTGCCGATGGAGACGAGACGCGCCATGTACAGACAGCACAACGTTTCCGTCGTCAATTCGCTAGAGCTCGTTAGGACACCATCGTTAAGACGCACCAAGGACCTCATGAGGCGAATCGTCACCTTTGACGAGTTGGCGAGCGTACCCAACACGATGAGCGACCAGAGCGCCAAGCCAAAATCCTGGCCGTGGAACGGCTTTTTGGATCCTTGCAATTCGTCGTTAAATCTGTTGAGAACTCCCTCGCATGGCTGTTTGCCTAACTGAGCGTACGACCAAAGTGTCATGCTCATATTGTACGAGTTATACTGCTCGGAACACGACGAGCAACGCTCGCAAACCGCAGCAAATGTTTCGACAGCAAGCATATAACGCAATTTTGCGAACACCCGCAAAAACTCTGTTAATCCCGACGGACTGAACGTTTCCACCATCGGCAAAGCCGTGCGCTCAAGTCGAAGCATCATTTGAGGACCAGGGTCGTAACTGCTGTTCGAAAATGCTGCGTACACCATGAAGAGCTCGACACTGGTAAATTTGTCGAGCTTCTCCATGACGTAAAACGAGGCAGTTGTGAGCAACCTTACTCCGTTAAGTCGCAACGTCGAAAACCCGTACATGATATTCGCCAAGTTCTGCGGCGTGCATGCGTCTAATCTACTCAATGCCTGGTCTTCGAACAAGCTAACAAACTCATCACTAGGTCGATGTGTGAGGCGTGCAAAGGCCCAAATGATGTAGCTCAAATCATCGCAAGAGCACGTAGCCATGGAATTCAAAAACGCATCCTCCAATTCGCTAAGCCCCTTAGATAACTTTGCGCGCGTCGATTCACTGAATCTATAGAACGAACGCAAATCTTTATCGCCAAATCCGCTGGTTTCAACGTCGCTAAACGTCGCAAACGACCCAACAATGAGGGCGATTTCTGCCGTATTCACAGTTCGCGTCCGAGCCTCAACCTCATGCAATATCAGCTCCGCATCTTCGTCCGCTAAGAAATAACCAGCATTCGACAGTCCCCACAATAACATACCAAATTCGTTACCCTTGAACTCGTTCAAACGCGCAAAACTTTCCTGTGCTATGGCGTTCAAGAAAGCTGGCGTTCCGCACCCCTTGACTCGGGCGTACGACGCTGCGATGTTTGACAACTGTTGCGGCTCGCAAAACTCAAACCAATTCAACATTTTGCGCTCAAAAACCTCCACAAGTCTCATCGATGGCCGGTGTCCAAACTTGGTCAATCCCCAAAATGCAATACTCAATTCGTACGCCTTGTACTTGCTTGCGTTTTTTACAATATCCGCCTCCAACGCGTCGCGAATGCGACTCGGAATGCGCATGTCCATCTTCGCATACGCCCACGCCGTATTCGCTATGCCCTGCGGCTCAAACTTTATCACGCATCGCTCGATGCCCGCTTCCAATGCATCCCAAAACAAGTCTCTCTCGGGCCTCCGCGAGCGCCGCAGTCTCGCGCACGCCCACACGACTTGCGCCACGCTTCTCGGCTTCATTTTGGGCAATATCTCCAGCGCTCGTGCCTCGAGCGCGTTGAACCACTCGCTCCTCATCACGTCTTCCAATCTAAACCTCGTCGTATTCGTCATAAACTTTGCCAACGTCGAAAACGTCGTCGATACGTTCACGTCCGACATCTCCCCCGCCGCGCGCTCGACAACCTTCGCGAGCGCGCTCAAATCCTTCGCTTCCAACACCTCACGATTGAGCGCTACCGACGACGCGAACGTCCCTACCCCTAACGCACTCGTCTTAACGTCTCCACTTCTTCCGTCTGCATCGTGCGATTCCACATCGCGCCTCGGCGCTTCGCTTCGCTTGGCGCTTCGCGGCGCTCGCGCGCGCGACCATCTTCTCGACTCCCCAGTCTCTTCGCTCGGCCTCGCATCGACGCCGAGCGTCGCGCGCGCGCGCGTTTCGGTTTCATTTGTTTCCTCTTCGTTCGCGTCCACGCGCGCGAAATCGTCATCACCGGCGAGCGGGACCCGCGCGCGCGCGCTCCGCGCGGCGCTCGCTCGCTCTCTCTCGCGCGCGAGCGGGGTCCAGCGACTATCACTTCCACTTCCACGCGCCCTGGAGAGTTGGACGAATGACGAACGCATGGAAATTTGACCTGTGAAGCGTGGCGATCGCGCGCGCGCGCGCGCGCGCGCGCGTGTGAGGGAAAGCTCAAAGCCTTCGCGCCCGCGCCTCGGCCGCGCCCGCGCGCGCGCGAAACGTCAGTATTCGTCGCTCAATCCTCGTCGACAATCCCTCGAGCGCGAGGTGAGGATGATGAATGACGACGAATTGAGTGCTTCGAATGCGTTGGACGACGCGAAGGCGAACGCGCGTTTGCCTTTGGGCCCGCGCGGGAAGATTCGCGCGGGAAAGCTCGGGAATGGGACGAGCTATTTCGTGTCTTCGAGCGCCAAACCGGCGAAACACGCGGCGTTGGCGCTCGTCGTGGACGTTGGATCGATCGCCGAGCGCGAACACGAGCGCGGGTGCGCGCACGTGTGCGAACACTTGGCGTTTCGCGCGACAAAAGGGTTTGCAAACTTTGAAATTGTGAATTTTTTGGAATCCATCGGCGCGGAGTTCGGGGCGTGTCAGAACGCGTACACGTCGATGGATGAGACGGTGTACGAGTTGACCGTACCGACTGAACGAAGCGCGGTGTTAGGGACGTCGCTGGCGATTTTGAGCGAGTTCGCGCGAGAGGTGAGGATTTCGGATGACGACGTGGAGAGCGAACGAGGGGCGGTGCTCGAGGAGTGGCGGATGGGACGCGACGCGAGAGGACGAGCGGGGGAGTCGTACTGGAAAGAACTCATGGCGGGGAGTTTATACGCCGAACGATCGCCGATCGGGACTGAGGAGGTGATTCGCGAGGCGGATCCAAAGGTTTTTCGAGAGTTTTACGCAAAGTGGTATCGACCGGAACGAATGGCAGTGGTGGCAAGCGGTGATTTTGCAGATTTAGACGAAGTGGTTCGCATGATTGAGCATACGTTTAAAGATTTGCGGCCCGCGGAAGGGCAGCCTGAGGAAAATCCGACGGTGGAGCGACCAGCGATGACGCCGCATACCGAGCCGCGCGTGTGCTGCCATCTCGACCGCGAGTTGAAAGGAACCTCTATCACGGTCACGTTCAAGTACCCGTCCACGTCAGTATCCACGCCACTGGGGTATTACATGAAAACTATTGAGGATGTGTACAAGGAGGCGTTGGATAATCGGCTGTATCGAATGATGCGAGAACCGCGACCGCCATTTTTCAACGCTGCTTCGTTTCTCGAAGACGCCACGCGAACTACGACGCTCATGAGTTTACAAGCAGAGTGTGCCGAGGACCGCGCCGAAGAGTGCTTGGCTGCGGTTTTGCGCGAGGTGGCGCGCATTCGTCTGCATGGGATCTCCGATCAAGAGCTTAAGATTGCAAAGGCTCGCATGTTGGCCGATGCCGAGCAACTGCACGCGGAGAGAGAGCAGACGTACTGCGAAAATCTTCGTGACGAGCTCGTTGGCCATTATTTGCGAGGAGACATGGTCATTGGCGCCGAAGCAGAAGCATATCTTGCCCGCGCTTGCATAGAAAAGGTGACCAGAGCGGATGTGCATGAGTACGCCAACAAGTTGAACGTGCAAAATTCTTGCGTGATTCGCGTGCAAGAGGGACACAAACGCACGAGCGAGCGCCAGTTACAAGATGTCATCGATAGCATCCACTTGGAAGAGCTGAATGGCAGCATTATGACAAGCAAAGTGTTTCAGATCCCCGATATGTTAATGGATCCGAGCGTTTTGGTTCCAGGAAGCATCGTGCACAAGCGATTCCTCCCGGCGCTAGAAATGACAGAAATCACGCTGAGCAATGGCATGCGCGTGGCTATTCGGGTCACTGATTTCTTAGATGATCAAGTGCTGATTCGTGGGAGCGCTCGCGGTTGTTTATCGGAAGTATCGCAGACGGATTACATGGACGCTCGTTGCGCAAACATGATTTCTAACGAGTTGGGAGTCTACGGATTTAGACCTGATATATTTGACGGCATTCTCGCGGGTAAGCGAGCTGAGCTGCATGCGAACGTGAGCGATATGTATTACCGATCGATACGCGGCGAAGCATCACCAGTGGATATTGAAGTGGCGTTACAGTGCTTACATCTCTTGTTCGCCCACGACGTTGGCTTAACGAATGATCCTGAGCTCCTCGAGACTTTGATGCAGATGCAAGAGGAGAAGATCAGAAATCAAAACCGAGATCCTGACGCTAATTATTCGGAAGTTGTGCGCTCGCTAGTGTACGGAAATTCGTACCATAGTCAACGAATTACGATCAGGTCGCTGCGAAAGATGAATAGGGAGAAGGCTTGTGCGTTCTGGCACCAATGTTTTTTGGAGCCATCAGAATTCACGATGATGTTTGTCGGTGCTATTAAAATCGAAACATTGGTTCCGCTTTTGGAAAAGTATTTAGGTTCTATTCCAGCAGCGAATGCTGACGAGTTGTACGGAGGGTTCCGTGGTATTCATGATAGATCAAAAAAGCTGACGCCATTTCCTCTCAAGCTCGCGACGGGGGTGATCAAACGGACCGTTCGAGCGCACATGAAAGAGGCATTTTCTAAAGCGTCGATCACGTTCCCTGTGCGAATGCCGAACCCTGATTTTGCAAGCGGCAAGCCGACGCTCGAAGGCTCTCGGCAGTTGACTATCGGGAAGTTCAGGACGGTCATGACGGCGGCGATCATTGAAAAGCGGCTGCTCGCCCTTCTCAGATTCAAATTTGGTGAAATTTACACGTGCGAGGCTAGCGCAAGCTTCAACTATCAAGATCCCGACGTCTGCGGCGACACATATCAAGGAGATATCCTCATCTCATTTCCGTGTGCTCCAGAGCGCGGAAGCGAGCTCGCGAATTTAGCTCGAGAAGTCGTTAAAGAGCTTCGCGAAATCGGCCCGAGCGAAGATGACGTTACCGCCGTTCGAGAGTGCGAGATTCGAGATTTCGAAGTGAGCCGTCAAGAGAACGCATTCTGGCGAGACTACGTCATGGGCATGTACAAGAGCCGATTACTAAAAGTTCTCGATGGCGACGTCGACAGGCTGTACGAGATTAACGAAGAATTGCGTCAAGAAGCGCTTGATTCGCTCTCGCCAGATGTCGTGCGACGGCATTTGCAAACCGTCATGTCCATGTCTAATCACGTCACGGTCATCCTCAAGCCTGAACGCTCTTTGTTCAAGCGTGTCTTTGTACCGTCGTTCGAAACGAGAGCCGAAGTCATCTACTCCCTGGTGTACCTCTCGGGCATCGCCGTCGCCGCGGGCGCCTTGTACGAGCGATTCAGCAAGCGACAACGTTAGCCGATGTCAACACGGAGCAACGCCGCCCTCACAACTTCACGCGTCCCATGTTCGCCAAAACGTCCGTGACTGGCTCGTGCTTATCAGAATTTCGTGCGACATCGGGCATCCAACGCGCCGTCCGCTCGTCCGCACAAAAGAAAGAACCGGGCTTGGGCTCTGGTGTGGTGAGCTCGCATTTGCACACCCACAACCCTCTGGGAGGCGACACCGAAATGGATAGACTCGTCGTGGCCGACGCCGACCCATACTCTGCGCGCGTCGCAGATTATATGAGCACCCCGGTGCGGCATTTGACGATGGACATGGAACTCGCGTCGCCGATCGTGCACGAATCACTCACCAAATTTACCGGACTGCCTGTTGTACGCGCCGCAGACAACGAAGTCGTTGGGATCCTGTCTGCGCGAGACCTGACCAAGTACACAAATTTGCATGGACTCAAAGTGAAAGATGCCATGTCCTATCCCGCAATTGTGTGCACAGAACGCACGTCCATCGCCGCCGCTGCGGGATTGATGCTGAAGAACAAAGTTCATCGTTTGCCCGTCGTCGATTCGGCCACCCGCGAGAAACTTGTTGGGATTGTCACCCGAAGCGACATCTTTACCCCATTGCTGAGCACAGAGGAGGACTTGGACACTCCGGGCGAAGTGAAAGAGCGCGAGCTTCACGTAGGTCGATTGCCATTTGCTGAAGACAAGTACGAGGAATACGACGACTCGATCGGTGACGACAGCACTGAGTGGGACCAAGACGCGGTACGATGGTGAGAACACCACCGAATTGATCGATCGAAATTTACGCACGAGCACAAGTTTGAATTCAAGAGCACGTCAGTTTTCGCACGTTCAATCGCGTCCGCGAACGTCTCGACACACGTCGCGATCGCATTTTGATTTTGTCATACACCAACAAACATCCAGGCAGCCACGTTGGACGACGCTGTCCAATTGTTGAACAACGTCACATTCCCGCGCACGCTTTGCCGCACTCGAGCGACCATGGCGCACAATCTCGCGCGTGCGATCGCAATCATCGACCTCATCGCGTGCGAGCGAGAAGCCGCGTTCAAGACGACGTGCATCGATGCCGCGGTGCTCGCGCTTCCTCGAGCCTATGCGCCGAACGCGTCCGCCGAGCTCGTCATCACCGATGCCCTCGGGATCGATCGCGCCAAGTGCGCGGACGTCCTGCGCGCGTGTCGTGATGTGTTTATCCACGCTTCCGCACGCGGACTCGACGGGGCATCGCTCGCGCGAGCGATGCTGGAGGAAGGGTCGAGCGCCACTGCCGCGAGCGCGTTTGGCGCGAGTTGGACGGCGAATGAAACCACAGCGATGAAGGCGATACGCGCTGAACCGTTCGGCGTGGGAGGGCAAGTGCTAACGGACGTGCAGTGGGAGCTGAAAGTCCCCATCGCGGGCGCGATGGAGGGGCGAGAGATGTTAGCGAGCATAGACTTGGAGTTGAGTGCGCCGACGCCAAGCGGCGAACCCGAACGTAAATATATTCAGCTTGAGTTCAATAAGGAGGAGATGCTTGATTTCTTCGGGAAGATTGAGAAAATTCAAAGCCAACTCGATGCGTTGATGTAATGTGGCTTTGATTTAGATGGATGTAATTATTGTACAAGACGCGTAGCAGCATCATCTCGGGGACATGAGAGGCGAATCGCGAATGACGCTTGGGGACTTGACGCTTCGATCCAAACCGAGCTCCATGAGCGATCCATCGTCGTCGTCGTCGAAGTAATCGGCAGGGCCTTCATCGTCAGTTGCGCCCGCATCGCGCTTGTTGCGTTTGTGCACGTAGTCGAAGAGCACTGGGGCATTCTTTTCGTTTAATTTGCCCGCCAATTTTGTTGCGATCGTTTGATAAGTGGCGCGAATGTCGTCGACGGTCACCGCCCGCTGTTCGCCGTCAGCTTCTGCCGACGCAGTTTTCAGGTCCAGGTTTGCCGAACTTCCGTGTCGAACAGCGTTGGGGTCTGGCAGCGGTTCGTACTCGTACACGATTTTCTTTGCTCCTCTGCGACGCTGCTTCCGTGTCCTCTTCGTGGTCACCAAGGTCGCTTCGACGACACTCGCTAAGCTCTCCGCGCTCATACCGCTGGCGCTTTCCAGGAGAAGCTGCAATACCGCCTCGTGTGCTTCTAAGCTTGCCGCGGTCGATCGTATCAAAATCCTCTCAACACCGTGCCTCCAAAGTGCACTCTGAGTATCAATTTGTTTCTTTGCAATCATGCTCGAAACGCGTCTCGCGAGCGACACAGCAAAAGCACTCTCGTCGGCGATTTCCTTGTCCGTCATCACCTCCGCCGCGACTTCTAAAACATCAGTCGCTGTTCGAATGTCGCCGTTTCGTAAGCAAACCAGTACGAAAGTTAAGGCGATTTTGCGTACGACGATGGACGTCATGAGCCGCAATAGCTTTTGTCGAATGGCGTCAGACATTTCTGACGTCTCTGGAATCACTTTACCATCTGCATCCATGTCATCGTCGCTGTCTCGCAGCATCGCACTCAGCATCAAGTCACCGAGAATAGGGAAGAACTCTACGGTAATCTCAGCTGGGACCTTTGGAAGACCGCTGGCGTTCTCGCGCAACAACGCCTGCGAGGTGAGCCCTAGGCACAAGAATCGCGTCAACTCGTGCAAGCGTCGCTCATTCTTGGGCTGCTTTTCGGCTTCGATGACCCCTTGAAGCGTTCTAATGACTTCATGCAAAAGCAAATGCAGTACGGGCGGATCGCGTAAAATCATTCCCATATCCCCAGACACTTGCTCAAACGTATCGTCGTGCTCTCGGCGATCGGGCACGCGACTGATGCTCCCCCCGTCATCGCTCTCGTCGTCATCCTTCTTGGGCACGCCAACGAGGCGAAACTTGGTGGTTTTGACGGCGTCAGACTCTGCGTTAGGCGCTGAAAACACCGGAGGAGGTGTCGGAGCTGGGGGAGGAGGCATCCTCATGTCTCCCGACGCGCCGTGCTCAAACGTCTCCAAATTTTCCTGTTGCTCCGTTGCGCGAACGGCGCGCTCGTCATCGCCCACTCTATCTTTCTTTTTACCTCCGATACCAACCAGGCGGAACCTCGTGGTTTTCATCGGCTCTGGCACAGACTTTGATGCCGGACGCGCCGGACGAGGGCGCTGCTGCGGCGGCGGCTTTTGCGCCTTTCGCGCCAAATCCACCGCGGCATCGATGATGCTCGCCATCTCTTGTAAGCGCCTTGTATCTAAATATCTATCTCTTATGCACGCATCCATGAGCCACGCCAAGCGATGGCACTTATCCACTGAACACAAATCTGTCTCGCCGTCGTCGTGATACGCCATCAACAATTGCGAACGAAGCGAACAAGACGCGTCATCGCCACTACTCTCAAAATGTTTCCTACACAATCGAATGACCTCGATGTACGAAATCTTCGAAGTACCAATGATATTCTTCAACCGGTTCACGCTCGCGCTCGCTCGGCGCAATGCCCGCCTCGACGCCGTCTTCTCCCTCTCAGCGTCCGCGTTCGCTCGCTTCGCGCCGTCGCCTGCCAACCACTCATCTTCCAACCTCAGCTCCGCTAACGTGAAATCGACCTCCACGTTTGTATCCACCGTTCCTCGTTCCTCCGCGTACGCCGCGATGGACGGTAACGCGTGTCGTCGCAACAACCCCGCATCCGCCGCCCACGCCTGCCGACGTACCTCCAACGGCAGCTCGCGAAACAACCCAACGTCCGCGCTCACGCGCTTCAAATACGTCCCCGGAACGGGCGTTAAATGTGCAAAAACCGTCAGAGGGACTATTTTCAACTCTTCGATCCCAATGTACGCGAACGAGGCGTCGAGCAAATTCAACAACGCTCCCCGCGGGAGCGTCTCGCACCGTTTCGCCACCTCCTTCGTCGCGCGCCGCAGCATCTCTTCGTACGTCTCCGCCCGCGTCGCCCCTAACGCGCTTAACAATCCTAAGAGTGGTTCGCAATCGCGATCGCGCAGCGCCCCCATCGCGCGCACGCGTTCCATCGCTCGCTGCACGTCACCGGCGTTGGCCAACGCTTGGGCGATGAAATCGCCACCCTCACCCCCGATCAGCGCCTGAGCGTCGAACGCGACGTCGTGCGAACGGTCGCATTCCAAAGTTTCATTCGCATCTTCCCGCATGTCCACCGAGCGAACGTCGAACGTCGAGGAATGACGACGCATCGATCGTGATTCATGAACAAATTCGATGAGTGATTGATGCATTGAATGACTGAAAGCATCACACCATGGCGACCGAACGCGCGCGCGCGCGAGGCAAAGCCGCGCTGGAGAAGTTCCGATCGAAAAAAAACCAAGCGAACGAGGACGAAGGCGCGAATGACGACGGAGAATGGACGAAAGTGAAGAACGGCGCGTTAGCTCCGCGGCGCGACGGCGGGCCAACGAGCGCGAGCGCGATCGATGATGGATTTCAACTCGCACACGACGTTCGTTCGGGCGCGAGCGAGGCGAACGAGATGTCGGTGTCGTACGTGATATCACACGTGAATCCATTCGCGGATGCGGATGAGGACGCACGAGGTGATGGGACGCGAGACGCGGGCGACGGGACGACGACGAGCGACGCGCTCTGGGCGAATGGAGACGCCATGAACGCGTATAGCGCGCTCGCGGATCGATATTCAGGCGTCCTAAATGCACAGACGTCCACGGAGGAAGTTTCGATTCGAGGAGCGACGACGTCGACGTTGAGGGCGAGAGAACAGTACGAACGAGTGATGCGAACGCTGGGGAACGAGAACGCGGGAGATTCGATAGGAGTTTTCGCGCGCAGCGAGCCAGAAACAGGCGAGTCGCGAGAGAAGAAGGCGGCAAAAGACGCGGAGTTGGTAAACGCCGTCGTTCGCTCTGACGATGGCGCGACTTTGGCGCCGCAGAAGCGCACAACGCGGGAAGACCAGAGCGAAATTGCGATGTTGCAGGACGTGATTGACGAAATGACGAAGGAAAAGCTTAATTTTATGCGCGGGCTACAGAAGTCACAAGCGATGATCGATGAACTTGCGATGGAGAATGATTCGCTCACGCAGCGGTACAACGAAACAAAGTCGCAGCTCACGCGCGCAAAGAGCGAGCTCGACGATCTTTGGAAGGAATTTCAGCAAATTTCGGCGAAGAATAACGCGGTGATGTATGATAGAGATAGTCTGTCGATGAATGCCGTGGACGCAAACGAACGCGTTCACGCGCTCGCGGCGGAGGTGGTGAACTTGGAGGAGCGATTACTAGAACACGATTCCGTCGCCGCAGAGAACAAACGACTGCTACGTTTAATCAAAGAGGCGAACTCGCGACGAGCGCACGTGGAGCTCGTGCTCGACGCTACTCGAGAAGAGCAGCGGCTTTTCAAGGAGAAGATTCGCGATTCTGAATTGATGAGGACTCTGGAAAAGTTCGACGACGACAACGCTGTATTTTTGTGCGCGTGGCTCATGAAAAAGGATCCGGAATCGGAGCGAGAGGTGCAAGCGAAAGCAGACGCGAAGCAAGCAGAAGAAAATCGTGTTGTAGAAATTAGCTCAGTAGTTAGTGGTGCGAGCGCATCGGCCGAGGTGGATGAAGAACAAATGAAGCTTTTGACGTCAATTAACGAATTGCTCGGAGAGCTTCAGTCTGAGAAGCAAGACGCGCTCATGGTGAAGCAGCAACTTCTTGAGCGCAATCAGTTGCTTGAGTCGCAGTTAGCAAGAACGATGCGCCGTCTCGAACGTGGCGATGACGGCGATAGGTGGAGTGATGAGGAAGCGCCGCCAACGCCGCAACGAAGGGGCGGCGTATTCTCCTATGTCACTGGTGGCATTTTTAGAAGGAGACGCTGATAGATGATTTATATGCGCCATGGTGTTTTAAACATATTAATGCTACCAACGATGGTACTAAGTGTGTTTCTTCTAGATTAGTGAAGATCTATACCGCGACGCGCTATGAAGTTTCACTTGAGCTGTTCAAATACTTGAATTTTGCCGGTGTACCCCGCCGTGACAATAACTTGACCCTTTGCCCCTTGTAGCTCTTCTAACGGCGAAGCTCTCGAAGCACGAACGTTTTCTGGGGCAAATATTGCCGCCGTCACATGCTGCTCGTCCGCGAAGAACTTTTCAAATTCACGTTGTTTGCTCAAGTTCACGGAGCAAAAGCAACCGCCGGAATCGGCGACATTCTCTGTGCGCCATACAAATACCTCTGGCTGCTCACTCCCACTGATGATGAATTGCGAATCCGATGAGAACGAGGCGCGAATTTGTGAGTTTTGGTTGGCATGACCTTTGTACTTGCACGCCAGCATCGTCTGCCCGTCGTAAAGTCGGATACGACTATCGTTTGAAGTGACTAAAAGCTTGTCGACGTCTCCAGGCTTGAACTCCAAGCCCGTAATTTTTCGACCGACGGGGTTTGAACTGCGCTCATTCTTCACCATCAGCATGTGTGAATACTCAAACTTGAAATTATCAGCGCCATAAAAGTGACACTTGCCCTTGTGCGTTCCGACGACGACGCGCGTGCCGTCGGCGGCGAACGCGGTCGAAGTCACCATTTCCCCTATATCCACCCAATCGACAACTCTCAAATCTGGAATGTTCCACATTCGAAGCTTTCCATCGAGCGAGCCTGATATAAAATATTTATCGTTCACCGGATTGAACTGAATTGACGTCACAAAGTCTTGATGAGTGAAGATGCGCAAACACTCGGACATGGTCGTGTACCACAATCGCACCGTCTTGTCCATAGAACTCGACAACAACCAGTCCGTGTGCGACCAACACAGGTCGAGAATATCACCGCGATGCCCGGCGTACGATCTGAACGGCGCGGATTCGAACAACACGTCCCCTCGACGCTTCGGAGGTTTCAACGTCGTCCACACGCGCACAATTCTGTCTTGACCGGCGGTGGCGAGGTAGGTGCCCTTGTCGTTGAACTTCATCGTCCAAACCGCCCCTTCGTGCGCGGAGAGCGTTTGAATCGATCGAAGATCGTTAAGTTTCTTATCTCCGCGCGCGACGACGTGCACGCGCGGCGCGGCTGACGGTAAACCTGCCTGGGCACCGAACTCATCAACCGACAACTTGGTCCCCGTCGCCGCGTCTTTCACAATCTTCCTCTCGTTCTTGTGCGCGTGCAACAGCGCGCTCGCTTCGGATTTCCGCATAATAAACTCTTTCCCCGTATCCACATCCATAATTTTCAACGTCCCCGACTCGTCGAGCGAACTTTTACTTTCCCCCGGAGACCCGCTTTCGGACGCGCCCTCGCCTTTCCCTTTCGTCCCTCGCTTCGTCCCTAAAGGCTTCCCGTCCGAGCTCTTATGCGCTAAATCATCGATCGCCATCGCCGCATCGCTCGCCACCGAGCTATCGCTCCACTGCGTTCGGGCGTTGAGTTCATCCCCCCCCACGAGTCCTCTCGGGGACGACGTCGTCGAGTGATATCCCTCTCGCCTCGCGTCCGCCGCGCGCGCGTTTCGCCCGCCGTGCGCGTACGTCTCCCCTTGCACCGGCGTCGTTTCGCCCTCGTCCTCGTCCTCGTCCGCGCTCTCGCTCGCCTCCGCGTTCGCGTTCGATCGGCGAGCGCGACGAACGTCACCACTCGCCCGTTCGCTCGCCGCGTCGCGCGACGGGAACACGATCGCATTCGCATCTTTCGCGAAGAATTCATCGTCGATGGAGAAATATTTCGAATCCGTCCTCGCTTTTCGCGCGCGCGTCGTCGTCGTCGTCGTCGAACGCGCGCGCGAAGACGAAGGATTTGATTCCATCTCACCAACGCCGCACGCGCGATGACGCGATGGGCTTTGACGTCATCGCACGCGCGTCATTGGGTTGGGATTCCAGTCATCGTCGTGAGCGTTGAATGTGATTCTCGTCGCATTCGTCGCGTGGTTCAACGACACATTTCGTCGAGTGCGTGCATTTCAGAGATATCGACGTCGATGGAGACATCGTACGAATACGTCACTCTGCGCGAGGCGTGGCGCTCGAGGGCGAGACAAAACCACGAAGGAAAGGCGTACGTGAACGTGTTCGGCGTCGTCGGGGAGTACACCGCGATCGCGCGCACGCGAGGGAGCGACGCGAAGATGACACTGAAGATGTACGATGAGACGACGACGGATGTGGGGAGTGCGATGAGAGATGGACATAAAGAGTCGAATGACGTCCCGGCGATGGTGCAAGTGATGTTTTTCGACGCCAATCCGTACGAATTACCGCGACCAAAACCAGGAGATGTGATTCGCATCCATCGGTTGACGGCGCAAATGTATAACGGCAAGCCGCAGTTTATTTGTAAGACGGGTGCGCTCACGCAAGGGAAAGGGACGTCGAGAACGGCGTGGTGCTTGTTTCACGGAGATGGAGAAACGAACGAGCCGTATGCGCAGAGCTCGCAGAAAGCCACGGTGGGGGACGGTCGACGAGTGAACGCGCTGCGGGAATACGCGCGACGCGCGCAAACGATGCCGTTTATGGATGAATTTAGCGCGCGAGGTGGGGATGATAAGATGCGACGAATCTGTGACATTAAGCAAAAGGAGTTTTTTGATCTGTACTGCCTGATCTTGGACGCACACTACGTGGAGGGGTTGGATGGATCAATCGTGCTCCTCGTCTGGGATGGCACCGACGCGCCGCCGCTGCCGCCTTCGCTGACGACGGCGCTTTCCAAGGTACGAGATGATATGAATTATGGGAATTATGGGAACAATCGGAACGCAAATTTCGAATTAGAAAGTGAATTAGACAAACGGCAGTTCTACGCGCACGGGTTCATGAAGAAACAATCCGAGTTGCCTGAAAAAGAAAATCCCGCCATGCCGCGAATCGGCTCGGCGTTTCCAATTTTCGTGCACAGTAGCAAGGTTGAGGCAGATGAAATGCCGAACGCTGGAGAGTGGGTGAAGATTCGGAATTTGAACACGCAAGTTGTGCGTGGTCAGCTTCAAGGGTTTGTTCGCCGTGACACTTCATTCGTGCGAAATAAAACGCCGCCTCCAGAACTCATGCGCCTGTACGACGAGCGCAAATTACGGAACGTCGTCGCCGCATGGGGTGCGCCAGAAAACTCTCCAGCACTAACAGTGACGGGGCACCCGAACATGCGCTATAGCACGATACGTGAGATGTTGCTAACGAAACCGCCAATGCGACACAAGCTGCGAGTGGTCATCAGAGGATTTTCTCCAACGGACGTCTCAGACATGTGCAAGCCAAAGTCTGAAGCGCCGAACAGATTTCACTACGTCGCCCGGCTACGCGTTATCGACGCCACGGACGAGGTTGATGTTGACCTATGCAGCGCTCAAGCTGAACAGTTCTTTCACAACATCACGCCCACGGATTTGAAAACTGACGCCAAGGCGCGCGAACGAATCGAGAACCGTTTGCTTCGTTTGATGAAGCACGAGGAGATAGAAAAGACGGCGCCTTGGATCGACTTATGCGTCATGCAGTACGTCGTGCGCCGCGGTGACTTCGCAAAACGCTGTTTTAGAGTGTTTGGGACGTCGATTGTATCATGAGTTTGAAATATTACACCTGACCGTAGCTGTTAAAAGTTAAAAAACGTCCCCAGGGAATCTTTTGCCTACTTGACAAACTTGGCAACGCGCTTAAGCCAGGAAGTGTACTCCCGTTGTTCTTTATCCATATGCTTTTCGACGATATAGCTAGCCAAATCCGCGTTGATCCCGCGCTCTTCCAAATAGTCATGGAACTTATCTTGCACAGTTTCTTCCAAATCTTCAAAATTTGGCCCCGTGTACGTCGTACCGACGGCTGAGTTTTCTTCAAACGCATCAAACCCAACGTGACGAATCTCGATTATTTCACCGTCTGTCAGGCAGTCAAAATCCAAGTACGCGCTTCCGTCCGCTTTGCCCACCACGACATTGAACGAAATCGCGATCGATTCCTCACCTTCATCCAGTTCATCCAAAACATCTTCCTCCGCCTCCGGTTCGGCGTCGTCAGACTCGTCGTAATCCTCTTCATCGACGAAATCATCGTCATCGTAGGGATCCTCTTGCGCGACAAACGTCACGGTAATTTCTTCCCCATCATTTTTCCCATACTTTCTCGTCAGCGTCACCTCGGCGTCGCCTTCCGTTTCGTGTACCTCGAACGGCGCCGGCGGTCCACCTTTCGCGATCGCCGACGCCTCGTACGCCTCCACCTCGTGCGCGTGTTCCTCTTCCAGAGTCTCGCTCAGAGTTTTCTCTGCTTTCTTTACGTCGCTCGCGAACGTCCGCGTCGCGAACGTTTTGCCGTTTCCATCTCGCGCCGCTCGCTTCGAATAATCCAACGAAAACCTCAACCCACCGAGCGCTCGCGCGCGGACGTCGAGCGCGCCCGATGGCGTCGACGCGAGCGCGACGACGCGCGTTGCGTTGGCGACTCGAGTGGCAAACGCCTTGGCGATTCGCGCGCGCGCGAACATCGGAGGTCGTGAGCGTCGGGTTGTGACGCGCGCGCGCGCGGCTCGCCGGCGCGAGCGTCGGCGAGCGTCATCAGTCATCGACACCCGCGAACGAGCGAGCGCGCGCGGTGAAGTGGCGTTGATCGACATGCCGCACGTTTTCCTCGCGAGTACATCGACCGCGTCGCTCGCGTCTTCGCGCGAGCGCGAATTCAAGACGCCATGGGGACGAAGGCGAACGGCGGGGCGCGGGACGCGCGCGCGCGCGGCGAACGCCACGCGATCGGGTTTAGACGCCATCGTCGTCGTCGCGGGAGGGATGACCGAAGAGGGGGAACTTCCGAGTTGGGTGGTGCCGAGATTGGATTACGCCGCGGAGGCGTACGTCAGGGAACGGGGTGAGGTGAAGATTTTATTGAGCGGCTCGATGACGCCGCATAAGCCGCCGCCGATGGGTCGGGGGGGATTTAATGTGCATGAATCGACGTCGATGGCGGAGTATTTGATGGAGAAACATGGAATTCCAGCGAACTCGATGCTTAAAGACACGGCGTCGATGGATACGATTGGGAATGCGTATTATTCATTGTGTTTGCACGGCGCGCCGCTCGGCTGGAGACGAGTGGAAGTCGTGACGAGCGCGTTTCACATGTCGCGAACGAGGGCGGCTTTCGAGTGGGTGTGGGGATTGTCCCCGCTCGGAGCGATAGACATTGAGTTCGTGAGCACTGAAGATGCAGGGATCACGCGAGAGGCACTGGATGCCAGAGCGTCGCGCGAGGCGGCTTCGGTGGCGGCGTTGCAAGACAACGCCTCTCGAATCACCACCTTGCACGCGTTCAACGAATGGCTATTTACCACGCACAAGTGCTACGCCGTATCGCGACAGCATGAAATTGGAGATTTTAGCGAAATGTTGAACGATCCAGCATTGAAATCGTATTGAAATTAGCCTTTGAACGGCATAGCGGTGACGTGTACGAGGCGCCAATTTTTATCTGTACAATACAAATGTCAAAATTACAACTTGTGTTTGTACTCATGCGTAACGCGTCATTAAGCGATCTAAAACCTCATTCACTTCGATCTTTTCCCCTCTAGCAGACATTCCACCGACGGTTTCGGTCACTTGCTGGCGTGTGAATCCCATGCCCGCAAAGTCCGCAATCATGTCTTCGAGTCTCACCGTGTTGCTCGACCGCTGTTCGGTTGGGCCTGGGCCTGGCGAAGCGTACGTGGACTTCAGATCTGCTGGCGACGACGGCGGCGGTACTCCATACATTGACCCTCCATAAGGTGGCGGCGGCGGTCCGCCGTACTGCGGCGGCGGCGGTCCGCCGTACTGCGGCGGCGGCGGTCCGCCGTACTGCGGCGGCGGCGGTCCGCCGTATTGCGGCGGCGGTCCGCCGTACGGCGGCGGCGGTCCTCGGTGCGGCGGCGGTGGTCCGCCGTGCGGCGGTGGCGACCGTTCGCGATGAACTGGTGGCGGAGGATGATGGTGTCCGTGCGGTGGCGGCGTCCGCGGCGGCTCTCTATCTCTCTCGTACTCCCTCGCGTCGTACTCGCGAGACTCGTATTCGCGCTTCGCGTACGATGGCACCTTGTCCACGTCTTCCCTCACATCGTCCACTCGCGCGTCCTCGCGAGATTTTCCACGGATGACATCGCTCGACACTTTTGCTCTCTCTTCCTTCTCTTTCAACGCCCGTTCGAGGAGTTCCACGCGCGCCGTCGACGCGTCCACCTTCTCAACCAACGCCTTGGTCGCTCGCGCCTGCGCTGCGAATCCTTCGCGCGCGATCGACTCCAACGCGCGCACGCGCGCGATCAACGAATCCATTTGATCGCGAGTGAACATGTCGTCGTTTTCATTTTCGGTTTGCGTGGTTTCATCGCGCTCGGTGGCGAGATCGACTACGCGCGCGCGCGGTGCCGATCGATTCGAGGCTTTCGCAATCTCCGTCGTCTCCATGGGCGGTTTACTAATCACGGGCGCACGAATCGGCGCTAAGAGATCGAATGGATCGTCTTTCTCCTCGGCGTCGCTGGACATGAGGGAAAGAAAACTCTCGCGAGGTCGATTGTGAGGATCGCTCGACGCGACGGGACAGGTGGCGAGCTATTCTCGGCGAGAAGCGACTAAAATGTTACAAATCAGATGACGATGCTATGCGTTCAATTCGTTTCTTCGGTTCGCGTGCAATCAATGAAACGTCCACCGAGGCGAGCGATGGTTTCAGCGCGGGATGTCTCGCTGATGAGCTGCTCGCGAACGGCGTCTCGAGGGGACTCGAGACTCTGGGCGAGCACAGCGGACGTCACGCTCAATACAGCGGCTACAATCAATGCGAAGGCGTAATCGCCGTAACGGTCGTAGAACATACCGGCGAGATACGGTGCGACCAAGCCGGCGAGACCCCATGCGGTGAAGATGCGGCCGTACGTGCGGGCGAAATCGCCGGCGCCGGCGACGCGGCGTACTTCAACAGGAATCGTCGACGCAAACATGCCATATACTAGCCCCGCGGCGGCGAGCGAGAGCTTGCCAGCTAATATGGACTTTTTATCTAATGCGGCCCAAATGAGAGGACCGACGGCGAGGAGCGGAGTGCACACCAAGACGCGTTTCGGAGGCACGCGGTCACAAATCCATCCGCCCAGGATGCGTCCGATGGTGGTCATCGCGGAGACGATGGAAATACCACCGATGACGATCGATGACGAGATCCCGCGCGAGGAAAGCAAAGTAGCGCCGTGAGACATGACCATCAACCCCGAAAACAATCCACTAGCCATGCACAACCACAGCAAACGCACGAGGGGCTTCAACTTGATGTCGCGCTCCATCTCAGCGAGCGTCACGCTGCTCGTCGACCGCCGTCTAGCGAGAGGATATTTCAATCCACTTCCATTGAAAAGTAAAAAAATTGGAATCGCGCTCGCGGCGACGGACGTTCCAAGCTGATGAATCGCAAACTGCGGTCCATGAGCGACGATCGCCGCTTTCACGAGCGGGGCAAAAATCAACGCTCCAAACGCGCGAGCCGAAGTGACCAAACCAGTCGCCAACCCAGACTTGAGCGGGGCGTACGAAGACATTTGCACGGACAACCCGTAACCTAACCCCGAGGCGAAACCAAACATGAGTCCGTACCCCAAAAACAGCGGCCACACCGCGCGCAAAGGCACGGCGAGCGCGGCAATCCACAATCCGCAAGCCGCGATGAGCGACGAAGCCACCGCCAAGCGCGTCGGCGCCCACTTCGCGTACAAAACCGGACCCGCGAACGACATCGCCGCCACGGTAGCGATCGTGCTCAGCGAAAACACGCTCGATAACATCGCTCGCCCGACGCCGAGATGCGCCTCGAGGGGAACCAAATAGAATGACCAACAAAACAGCGTCCCGAGCGCGACGTTCAACAGCAACGCCCCGGCGTACCCCAGCGCGCTCGCCTCCACCCTCACCTCGCGTTCGCCACTTTCGTCCGCGCCGTACACTTCCTCCATACCGTCCCAAGACACGTTATACGCCCTTCGTCGACCACGCTCGCGCGTTTCACCTCTCATCACCCCATTCTCGTACCCTCGTT
>Ga0222712_10001021_pt1 | contig 35836 bp, 25 predicted proteins | sample C33_657DmetaG_FD_165043 | JGI IMG/M metagenome (GOLD analysis project Ga0222712, IMG submission 165043) | Estuarine water microbial communities from San Francisco Bay, California, United States - C33_657D | ecosystem: Environmental > Aquatic > Marine > Unclassified | place: USA: California... | reverse complement strand
ATGTTGCTCCGGTATTCCATAAATATGAATACCCAGCTGTACCATTCGACGCTAACGAAGTTGCTGAGCCTGTTGAAGCACCATTACATAGGACATTTGTAGTTGAAGGAATAGATACTGCTAATAAACTTGGTTGCGTGATTGTCGCTGTCGTTGACGTCGTACATCCATTCGCATCTGTTGCAGTAACAGTGTATGTCCCTGCCGTTAGATTATTAATTGTTGCAGATGTTGATCCTGTATTCCATAAGTATGAATATCCTGCTGTACCATTCGACGCTAACGAAGTTGCTGAGCCTGTCGAAGCACCATTACATAATACATTTGTTGTAGACGAAATAGAGACCGTTAACACTGTCGGTTGTGTAATTGTCGCAGTTGTAGATATTGTACATCCATTCGCATCAGTTGCTGTAACGACGTATGTACCCGCCGTTAGATTATTGATTGTTGCACTAGTCGATCCTGTATTCCATAAGTATGAATATCCTGCTGTACCATTCGACGCTAACGAAGTTGCTGAGCCTGTCGAAGCACCATTGCATAGAACATTGGTAGTGGAGGGAATTGCAATTGTTAATTGGGTTGGCTGAGCTATAGTTGTTGAGTTTGTGGCTGTACATCCGTAAGCATCTGTTACCGTTACTGTATAAGTTCCAGCAATTAATCCCGACGCTGTACTCACAAACGAACCATTACTCCACTGATAGTTATATATAGCTGTTCCACCACTAGCACTTGTAGATATACTTCCATTACTTCCTCCAAAGCAACTAACATTTGTAACAGTTGGCAAACTAACATTCAATTGAGGCTGCTGTAATAAAGTAGCAGATACGATTGTATTATTTGTACAACCGTTTGCATCAGTTACAGTGACTGTATATACACCTACAGGCAAATTGCTTATGGAATTTGTAGTAGCACCTGTAGACCACAAATAGGTATATGGACTAGTACCGCCATTTCCTACTGACGATACTGCACCAGTACTTTGCCCAAAGCAGTTAATATTAGTAGTAGATGCAATACTAACAGTTACAGCGATAGGAGCGGCAACTACATTTGACAATACTGCCGTACATCCATTTGCTGAACTAACGGTTACCGTATACGTTCCAACTGCTAAATTGCTTAGATCTTGGTTAGTTGAACCATTTGACCATTGATATGTAAATGGAGCTGTTCCGCCAGACACAGATACATCAACCGATCCATTAGCATTACCTAAACACAGTGGATTTGTTATTACACTTGTAACTACAGGAGCATTATCAACAGTTACAGTTAACGACGCTGTATTTGCACACTGTCCTGCATTTGGGGTAAACGTATATGTTCCTGTAGCAACATTACTAATTGTTGCTGGCGACCATGTACCTGTAATTCCATTTGTTGATGTTGTTGGCAAAGCTGGCGCTACAGAAGCTGCACATATCGGTCCAATAGCATTGAAGGTTGGAGTAGCAGGAGGTGTTACGGTGATTGGCACAGTGGCGGTTGTTGAACAACCACATTCATTCGTAACTATAAGGCTATACGAAGTTGAAGATGTTGGACAAGCTGTTGGAGTTAAAACATTCGTTGCAGACAAACCTGTCGCAGGCGACCAAGCATAAGTAAAAGTTGTTTGATTGGCGAATGTAAGTGACCAATTTTGAATTGAGCCTTGGTCGATAGCACCATCATCCCCCACCCATAAACACCAATTACCATTTATAGGGGTTCCACTTAAAGCACCAAAGTTACCACCGGCACCCTGCGGTTTATAAGAACCAGTAAAAGGGGCTGTCCCAAGATTAATATTTGTTACTGCAGTGGCTGTAAAAACAGTATTAGTATAATTAGCATTACCACCTCCATTATCTTGACTTAATAAATAATATACGCCGTTGGGTGCTTGAAGATAAATATCCAAATCAGTATCCCATTCATGATTTATATTTATTAAAACGGAAAGAACGTCTCCAGTATTCCATGTTTGATCACAAACACCACTTACATCAATACACGTATGTGCCCAACTTCCAGCATTTACGGATGGATTACCATTGGTTGTACCAATTCCTGCATCCGCTATAATTGCACACTCCTTACTTGTTACTGTAGTATTCACAGCAGTAACACCTGAATTAACTACTGTTGACAAAGTTGAACATGAGCCAAGACAAATAGTTGAAGGATTGGCTGTCAAGGAAATTGTGGGAGCCCCTTCATAAATTCCGCTATATGTAGCACCTGCACATCCTCCCGCATCAGTAACAGATATAGAATATGATTGCCCTGTCGTCAAACCTGATATAGTTACTGAACCACCAGCAGTTGCAGATGTAGAACTAAGTGATCCAGACCCTGTATTTGTTACAGTATAAAATCCTGATAAGAATTCAGGATAACCTCCACTAATGGCAATACTTACTGACCCACTACATGAGGCTGTTGATGAGCAAGTAATCGGATTTAAAAATGTAATAGCAATAGGATCTCCAATATCAAAACATCCATCACCATTTTGATCATGGTTCACAACTCCGTTCCAATTCAAACCATTATCACCATCATCTGCAGTAATTGGAACAAATATCAAAGTATTATTAGTTGCATTAATTCCAGGTAAATTTAAAATTGGCGACCCACAACTTGAAGAATTTGTAGCATAAGCGCTATTGGCAAAATCTTCCCCTGTCCAATAATATCCTGTCCAATTAGGATCTAAATCCGGATCTGGAACGGTAGGGCCAGGTGATAAATAAATAGCATAAAACAATTCTGAATCATCCCAACCTGGATCAAATGATGGTGGAAGCACATAATCATTATTACTAACTAAACTAACCGATCCACCAGAACACAAAACTACTTGCGTACTCCCACCTGACGTAGTGACGGTACCGTTAGTCGCTGTTACAGCGACCGTTCCTGCATTTGCTCCACAGCATTGCGGTTCTGCTACTGTTACCGAAGAAATTGTTGGTGCACCTGCTGCCGAATAAACCGCTGTAATTGTACAATTACCCCCATTACCATTTGATGCTGGTAAAGACCAATTCAACGGACTTGTAAATGGTGCATTATATACCACACTACCTCCACAAGAACTAGAAATTGTTAGTGTTCCGTTTGAAGGCATACAACTATTTGTTGTTAAAATCCCCGACATAGTATACTGACCACCAGCACAGGGTCCAGGCGTTGCCGTTAGTGTATTACAACTAGGGGCAGTATAGGAAGCAGGTAAAATTGTTGGTGCACCAACAGCAGAAAACACTGCAGTAACCGTATGTGCATTTCCGTCACCGCAAATAGTAGGAATTGAATAGGAAATATTACTAGTAAAGGGGGCATTTATCACTTGTGATCCGCCACTAGAATTAGTAATTGTTAAAGTACCTGAGCTTGGCGGTGCAGGAACATCGACAGAACCAGTTAAGGTAAAATATCCGCTATTACATGGACCTGGTATAGCAGTTAAAATATTACAATTGGTTGAACCTGCACCTGCAGTACTAGAGTTTGTTTGACTGAATTGAATATTTCCAGGTTGATTAGAGAAATTAGTAATGAGTATCATGTACCATTGTCCAGCTACCGCATTCGGAATGGTAGCAGTTTCTACTGCTGCGGTGGAGTAACTACAATCAACAATATTTCCTGCAGCTAATCCCGCGCACATGGCAGCCTGTGATGCAAATGGCCCCCATAAAACAAAGTCAACGTCGATTCCAACACCTGCATTAGTATTTTGAGAAATATTAAAAGTGATGGGACCGTTTGATTGAATATTCATAAAATAAAAAGCCGGATTGGGAGTTGACAAACAACAGCCATAGATTCCACCACCACCTAATGAAGCAACATTAGTTGTGTTGCAATAGTTATAGGATGTGCCAGTACAAAACGGATCTGCACTCGCACAATTGGAGTTAGTTGATGTGGTTGCACATGGAGTAACTGTTTCAACACATAATGAAAAATCTCCAGGATTGTCATTACCATATTCCCAAAAGCGTATATATATTGTTGAACCCGGTGTTAAACCAGTAGCTGAAATAGATGGCATTAGTCCATTGGCACTCCCATCATCATTACAAGAAATTAAAGTAAGACTACTACACGTCCCTGAATAAATAGCCATCCCTCCATCTGTAATTACACCTGTATTAGAATCAAAAATCAAACTTCCGGAAGCAGGAACCGTTACAGAAAACCACACATCCCCACCTGAATAATTCGCACAACCAGGAGCAAGCACACCAGCAGTTGCAGTCGCATTAGTGGTTGTACCTGTCACGTAATTACAACCTGTACCAGCAGTTAACGGCGTCGCATTACATGGATCATCATTTACAGGAGCTTGCCCGTAAACATTACTACTAAAAAAAAAGAAAAAAAGTGTATAGAGAAGTAGACGTATTTTCATAGGCTATTTAACTTGATAAACAACAAACTTTTGATCAATAAAATTTGCATTTATATTATTCGAAAAAAACAACTCTTTAAACAATGTCGCCTCTGTTTCTATGGATGCGATAATTTGTATTTGGTGACCAGCGATATATTTAACATCATTCAAATTACTACTTGTAAATAAAAATGAGAGACGATTGGCTATATCATCTTTTGAGTTAACAATGTTAACATCTACAACAAAGGCCCTTGATACTCCATCAAAAAGGGATTTGTCAGCTAATTTATTTTTATTGATCTGTTGTTTAACATCATCGGACAAACGATTTAAATCAATCTTTGAATAAACAAATTGATCAAAAGATTTATCACTTCTATTCAAAGTTTGACCTATTACATTATTATTAAAAATGCATAGCAAAACCAAACAGCAAAAACCAATTTTATTCATAGCGGAAATAATTAAAATGTTATAAATCTCGAAAAGCCTTTTCTAAATTAGTAAATCGACCGTATTAAACAAGGTTTTAGAACTAAACTTATCAAACGAGAATTTTATATTGTTAATAAAGCAAAAAATGGCCTTGAACAAGACTACAGCAGCTACTTCTAGCATAAGTGCTGGCACTCATAACTTAATTATGATGACTCTAGCCCTTGAAACATTAAATATATTATTAATAATTATAAATATAGGACTTGCATAACTGAATGATTTTTACAAAAAACGTTTCGAATGTATTACTGGACATAGAACTTCATTAACTAGACGGCAATTCACTTTAGCGCTTTGGGGGAAATAATCACGTTGCATCGTAACGATAGCTAACGCGAGAAACGATACGACTTTATTGAAAATAAATCCCGATAGCTATCGGGAGAACCATACGACTTTCTTGAAAATACAAAACCCTGTAGTTTGTTACTACAGGGTTTTGTTGTACCCGGGATCGGAGTCGAACCGATACGGCTGTTAAGGCCACAGGATTTTAAGTCCTGCGTGTCTACCAATTCCACCACCTGGGCATTTCTAAGACATCGGTCTAAGAAATTATTTTAGAATTGAATGAAAAAGCCTCCTGAGGGAGGCATTGAGCGAAAGACGGGGGTCGAACCCGCGACCTCGACCTTGGCAAGGTCGCGCTCTACCAACTGAGCTACTTTCGCATATTCCTTTTGAGAATTTATTTTTTAAGAACGTGTTCAACAAGAATCCTGTTGAACGGGTCGCAAAATTAAGTTTTTAATCGGTTTGAAACCAAATTTTCAGCAAATTATTTTACTTTTTCTTTAGAAATCAACTTCTTAATTTCATTTAGCTTGATTAATGCCGCAACTGGAGTCAATGAATCGATATTTGTATCCGCAATTTCATCCCTAATTTGCATCAAAAGAGGATCATCCAACTGAAATATACTTAACTGCATTTCTCCATTTTCAGAATTTATTGCTGCGGGCTTACCTTCATTTTTTAAATCATGATTAAACTCCAGCTTTTTAAGTACCTCCTCTGCTTTATTCAATACTTGAACTGGCATACCTGCCATACGCGCAACATGAATTCCAAAGCTATGCTCACTACCGCCTGGGACTAACTTCCTCAAAAACAGAATAGTATTGCCCATTTCTTTTATTGAGACATTTTAATTCTTTACCCTTTTAAACTGAGTGGCCATATCGTTCAACTCATGGTAATGAGTCGCAAATAGCGTTTTAGGGTTGTATTTTGGATGTTGATGAAGATACTCTGCAATCGCCCATGCGATTGAAATTCCATCATAGGTCGATGTCCCGCGACCAATTTCATCTAATAACACTAAACTACGATTAGTAATGTTATGAAGAATACTTGCCGTTTCATTCATCTCCACCATAAAGGTCGATTCGCCCTGCGATAAATTATCGCTCGCCCCTACCCTTGTAAATATTTTATCAACCCAGCCAATCTCAGCGGAGGTAGCCGGAACATAAGCTCCTATTTGCGCCATCAAAACAATTAGAGCAGTTTGACGAAGTATCGCAGATTTACCCGACATATTCGGACCAGTAATCATAATAATCTGCTGCGACTCATTATCTAAAAAAACATCATTGGGAATATATGATTCACCAAGTGGTAGTTGTTTTTCTAAAACAGGATGTCGTCCCTCCTTAATATTAATTACTAAACCTTCATTTAATATTGGCCTGATGTAATTATTTGCTTTGGCTCCTTCTGCAAAAGATCTTAAACAATCTGCCTGCGCAATTTGATAAGCGTTTTGTTGTAATGCCTGTATATACGACATCGTTGAATTCAAAATCTCATCGTATAGCTTTAATTCTATATCCAGTATTTTTCCTTCAGCGCCCAGAATTGTTTCTTCATACACTTTCAACTCTTCGGTGATATATCGTTCAGCATTTGTCAGAGTCTGCTTTCTAATCCAACCTTCAGGCACCTTCGATTTATGCGCATTGGTTACTTCTATGTAATACCCAAACACATTATTATAGGCCACCTTCAAAGAAGTGATACCTGTACGCTCACTTTCTTCTCTTTGGATTTTTAATAAATAATCTTTCCCTTCGGAAGATATCTTTCGCAACGCGTCTAACTCCGACGAATATCCGTCTTTTATAAATCCGCCTTTAGCAGCAACTGCTGGCGCTTCATCAGCTATAGATTCATCCAGCATTTTTAAAAGCTGTGCACATGGATTAATCAAATCACCCATCTTTTGCAAAGCCTTGTTATTGCTATCTGCTAATTCATTTTTAAGAGGAGCTAACATAGCAATACCTCTTTTTAATTGCACTGCCTCACGAGGAGTAAGTTTCTTTATAGCAATACGTGACGACAAACGCTCTAAATCGCCAATAGATTTTAATAATTGTTCTACCCTTAAGCTAAATTCTTCTTTCTCAAAAAAACAAGACACCACTTCGTGACGCTCATTAATAGCATGAATATTCTTTAATGGCATCAACAACCATCTGCGCAATAAGCGAGCGCCCATAGGCGATACCGTGTGATCCATCACATCGAGCAAAGTAGTAGCCTTTTCGTGCGGTGATGAAATGATTTCCAGATTACGAATAGTAAATCGATCAAGCCACACAAATTGATCTTCATCAATTCGAGCAATGGATTGTATATGACTTAATGATACTTGTTGCGTTTGCTGAACATAATGCAAAGCAGCGCCTGCTGCAATCGTAGCCGCAACTAAATCCTGAATACCGAATCCTTTCAACGAAGTTGTATTCAATTGCTTTAACAACAACTCCTCTGTATAAGGCTGCTGAAACACCCACTCATCCAAGGTATAGATATAAAACTTATTTCCTAACCTTTCTTTTAATGCATGTTGGTCTTTTCGCGAAACCAAAACTTCTGTAGGTGCAAAACTTTGAATCAGTTTATCAATATACTCCCAATATCCTTCGGCGGCAAAATACTCTCCCGTTGAAACATCAAGAATTGAAAGTCCAATTAGATTTTCTGATTGAAAATAAACAGCAGCTAAAAAGTTGTTGGATTTATAATCTAAAATCTTATCACTAAATGCAGTTCCTGGTGTTACTACTTCCGTCACTCCGCGCTTAACAATTGTCTTTGTCATCTTTGGATCTTCCAACTGATCACAAATTGCAACGCGCAATCCAGCTCTAACCAATTTGGGCAAATAGGTCTCAAGTGAATGATGAGGAAATCCCGCCAAATCCATTTCGGAGGCAGCACCATTACTGCGCTTTGTTAAAACTATACCTAACACCTTCGATGCTTTTACCGCATCTTCATTAAAGGTTTCATAAAAATCCCCAACACGAAATAACAACAAAGCATCAGGGTATTTTGCCTTGATGCTGTTATATTGTTTCATTAAAGGTGTTTCTTCTTTCGCTGCCATTGTTAACTTTGTGGTAAAGATAAAAAATCGTGCAGAAGCTTAAAAATGATGAACTCAATCGACCTGCCTTAAATGAGTATAAAAAGCAGGATAAACTTCCTTATGTAATTATTTTGGATAATGTAAGAAGCGCACTGAATGTAGGATCTGTTTTTCGAACAGCAGACGCTTTCAATACTTCAAAAATAATTCTTTGCGGAATAACTTCTACTCCTCCACACAAAGAAATTTCAAAAACAGCACTAGGTGCAACTGAATCTGTGGAATGGGAATATTTCGAAAAAACAGAAGATGCCATTAACCATCTTAAAAATCAAGGTTATTTAATTTACGCAGTTGAGCAGGCAACTCAAAGTTGTATGTTAAACGAGTTTAATGCTGCAGGTAAACCTTTTGCGATTATCTTCGGACATGAAATGGATGGGGTACAGCAAAGTGTAATAGATATTTGTGATGGATGTATTGAAATTCCTCAATCAGGAACGAAGCATTCCATTAATATCTCCGTATGTGCTGGTGTGGTTTGCTGGGAAATTTATCGTCAGTTAAAATAGATGAACACAAATAAAACAGACAAAGTAATTTTGGGCATTGACCCCGGAACTGTAGTCATGGGATATGGTATTATTCATATCACGGGTAATAACTTGAAATTAATTTCTGCAGGTGTTTTATCATTAGATAAAAAAGAAGACCATTTTCTTCGGATCAAAGAAATATTTGACACGGTTGAAAAATTAATCAAAGAATATAAACCAGATGAATTTGCGATTGAAGAACCTTTCTTTGGAAAAAATGTTCAGTCGATGTTAAAACTAGGACGTGCACAAGGTGCTGCAATTTCAGCTGCACTACACCACCATCTTCCAGTGCACGGATATAGTCCAAGAACAATTAAAAAATCAATTACAGGCAAAGGAGCTGCAAGTAAGGAGCAAGTAGCGAGTATGCTCAAAACAATATTAAAATTCGAAGAGACGCCAAAGTTTTTAGATGCAACAGATGCTTTAGGTGTTGCTCTTTGTCATCATTTTCAAACAAGAGGTATTGGTCAACACGATTCAAACGCTAACACAAAAGTGAAAAAGCTATCCGCTAAAAAAAGCAAGGCTTCATGGTCGACTTTTATTAATAAAAACCCTGAGCGAATTAAGAAATAAGTTCGTACGCTTTAAGAATTGCTTCGTGAGCGTTAATCATTTCTTCTTTAGTGGGCAACAATTTACTTCTTTCAAAATTAATATCTCCCACTTTATTTAATGGCACTAAATGAATATGTGCATGCGGCACTTCCAGCCCTATAACGGCTACGCCTACCCGTTTACAAGGAATTGCAGTACCTACAGCTTTTGCAACCTTTTGAGCAAACATCCAAAGCTGCACATATTCGTCACTTTGAATATCAAAAATGTAATCTGTTTCCTTTTTAGGAATCACAAGTGTATGTCCGATTGCGAGTGGCATAATATCTAAAAAAGCTAGAAAATTTTCATCTTCGGCTATTTTATAGCAGGGTATTTCACCTGCAACAATCTTTGAAAAAATACTGGCCATTATCCTAATGAAATATCCAGAATTTCGAAATTTAACTTTCCTGCAGGTGTTGTTATCTCCGCAATTTCTCCAACCTTCTTTCCTAACAAACCTTTTCCGATAGGAGAACCAACTGAAATTTTTCCTGATTTCAAATCGGCTTCATTTTCTGCAACAAGCATGTACGACATTTCTGCTTTGTTAGCAGTATTTCGGATTTTAACTCTACACAAAACAGAAACCTTAGAAATGTCAAGCTTAGACTCATCAATTAATCTTGAATTAGCTAAAAGATCTTCCATTTTTGAAATCTTTAACTCTAATAATCCTTGAGCATCTTTAGCTGCATCGTATTCTGCATTTTCAGATAAATCACCTTTATCACGCGCCTCTGCGATTTGACGAGAAATACTTGGACGTTCAACGGTTTTCAAATGCGCTAATTCATCCTGTAATTTTTTTAAACCTTCTTCAGTTAAGTAAGTAATGTTCGACATGTTTCTAATATTAAAAATTTACGCTGTGCTTATTAAAGCAAGGAAGACCTCCTCTTCCGAGAAGGTCTTCCGATTATTTTTATTAATTATTATAGTGCTATATGCGCTCCGATAGAATGTGTTCCATCGAAAGTTTTTGTAGCACGGTATGAATAATCAACACCGAAACGCTTTCCTGATTTTCCTAATGGAACTTCATACGTTAACCCACCACTAAATCCTTTTAATGCTGTGATATCTTCATCAATAATCGCATTCTTATCTTTCTTGTCGATAGTATACGCAGCGCGGATTGCGAATGAATTTTTAAAACCGTATTCAACACCTAATCCAATTTGATCACGAATGAACGAATTTGAAGTAAATGCAACTGAAGGTGTAATTCGAGAATCAGTTCCAGCTTTGATATCATATGCAGCACCAATTGAAACTAATGCTGGTAATTCAAAGTTCTCTGTACGTTGTTCTTGTAACACGTTGATGTTTTGATTTGCATTATCATTTCTATATGACAAACCTTCGCCTTGATACTTCATAGGAGTACCAACATTTCTTAATGCAATACCGAAACGAACATTGTCGTGATCTGCATTATTACCTGTTGTATACTGAATACCTGCGTCGATGGCAATACCTTGAGCTTTCACATCATTTATTGATTCAGATACGATATGCGTAGTAATACCACCTTTGATACTATTACTGAACTCTTTCGCATACGTTAACCCGATATTTAAGAACTGAGGTGAATAAGTACCATTACCGCCATCAGGGTTTGATTCTGTCAAACGTTGGATTTCTCCAAAGCTCATCGACATTAATGTTAAACCTAATGCTCCACTTTCTCCAACTTTTTGAGAAATACCAAACGCATTAATCTTAATGTCTGACCCTTTTAACCAATCAGTATGTGAAAAGGAAATATCTGTTCCTTTAGAATAAGCAGCACAAGCTGGGTTTAATCCGAATGACTCAACACCTCTTACGTTAGCAAGACCTGCCACACCCCATCCTGAATTTTTAGCCCATGGGTTAATAAGCAACTCGTGAGCACCACTCTGGCCAGCACGATCTTCGTTACCAGCAAAAGTTTGCGAACTCATAGCAGTAAATGCTACTGTTGCAACTGAAATATATATTAGAATTTTCTTCATATCTCTTTTTTTTCTTTTTTAGGATTGATAGGTATTAGAAAGAATCAAGGTCAATTGGACGCATAACACCAAACCATTTAACTACTTTTTCTCCCAAAGCACCTGCATCAACGTGGATAATATATACACCGCTTGATACTGTAATACCTGCTGTGTTTTTCAAATCCCAATCTAATGTTGTTGCTAAGTTTTCATCACGTCCTTCAGATACAATTTGACCTGAAGTTACATCAGAAGCAACATCACGCTTAAATTGTCTAACCAATGTTCCGTTTAATGTGTAAATTGAAACTGTACACTTGGATGGTAGATTAACAATACGAACGCGATTATCTAACTGATCTTTTCTTGTCTTCTCATAAGTTGAGTATGCGTAATAAGGATTAGGAACTACATTGATATAATCTAATGCAGACTTAGCCTTTTCGGTTACGTTCGTACTTAACTCATATGAGCCAGGTATTGTGAATTGGTAATAAGGATTTCCTCCATTTACCTGAGTTGCACCTTCTGATGTAAATTGCTTATAGTTTTTCTTAACACGTAAACTTACTTTCACCTCTGAAGATGAATTCTCATTGTAAGAAAATCCATCATTTACTATTGGTAGTGAACACCATGTAATAGCTCTAAATGCAGCTCTAGCAGATGGAGCTGAAGCCGTTGCAGTGTATGCATTACTAAATCTTCTGAATAATGTATCCACCTTAGCACCGTTATCATATTTTCCTACAGTAGGAGCTGCAGCAGTGCTTGCGATAGTATCGATTCCATATACATAGATATAGTGCATTCCACCATAGCTTAAACGTCCATTGGCATCTCTTCCTGTATTACCAGTAGGATTCCACTTCATATCAGTACCGTTTTCGTTTAACAATGCAGAGTTTTCACCAAACGCGATATTTAAACGCTCTCCAGTTTCAACATTTACCGCATATCCTGGGAACCAACCCATACCTACAGTATCTGTTAATGAAGCTTCAGCAACGTTTGCTCCTGGAGCATCCCATGCTAAACCATTCTTATCTACTGAATGCTGATTACGCATCATGAATTTCTTAGCGTTACCTACTGTTGGCATTGTATCTTCTCCCATCTCCATTACTACTGCACGAGTCCACTTTGATTTATCTGACGTAATAACCACATCAACTGAAGGCATGTAGCTCCACTTAATGAATGAACGTAAGTCTAATGAGTTACTTGTACCTGGCGTTCTTGATGGTTTTGGAGCTGCTACCGTTTTTGCATTACTTGCAACAATGTATGGCGCCCAAGTACCTTCTAGAATTGATTCATATGCTTCCAAAGAATCTAAGAAATAACTTGGAGAAGGATTCAATAAGTCAACGTTGGTTTGAGTACCACTCAAAATCCAGTTGGTCGTAGATGTTAAGATTGACGTTGCGTCAACATCTTTAATACCACCTAACCACTGATCACTAGCATTTTTATATGTTTTTGTCCCTCCAATCAAACCATTGTTTGGAGCACCAAAATTACCTGGCTCTTGACCATTGATTTTAGAAATAGCCATTGAGATCTTATTCTTCTCGTACAATTGCTGATTGATACTTGAAATACTGAATGTTGAACGAGCTAAAGAGCTACGTAGTTGAGCATTAGTTCCCGTTGTAAATGTTCCAGTAATAGAAGTTGTAGTAAACTTCAATGTATCTGCATTTGCATACTGTACTTCAAACGAACCATTGATTGATGGAGTAGAAGTAATACCTTGAACATTACTTAAAGTAATATAAGTACCTGCCGTAATTCCTGAATTTCCAGAAGTAATCACAGTTACTGTTGTACCATTAGCAGTGATATCATTGATACCAACATACTGAGATGGATTATTATATAAGTAGTAGTATTCTGCGTCGCTTACTCCACTAAACGCTAATTCGAAAGAACCAGCTTTAACAGCCCATGGATCGTAAACGCTTACATTGATTGGACCTTTACCAACTTCGTAAACTGGATTTTGAACACTGTTAGTTGTTCCAGTAAAGATTTCGTCAACTGAAGCTTGTGTCATTTCTAAGAAATTACCACCGTTACCTTGACCTTCAATACGTTTCACTTGAACACCTTGTCCGTAAGCCGAATTCAACATTGAACCTGCGTTGTTCACAACAGATTTGTGAGGAATTCCACTATATGTTCCAATGTTATTACGACCTTGAACGTAAGGACGATTTTGCGTGTTTGCATTTAATGGATCAAAAGGACGGAAGTTATTGTAAGCATAAGATACTACTAAGAAATAGTAAGGCTTATAGTTTACAAGGTCTTTCTGAGAGAATAAATCTTTAGTGATAATAAATGAATGTTGTAAGCCATTATTAACTACTGTAGTTTTTTCTGAAGGAACCCAAGCAGAAATGTTATTATCATATTCATAATTCACAATCTGACCGATATTATCTTTCAAGTCAACTTGTGCAATTAATTTAGCTTTTGCGATATCGTTTACATCCGCATCAGATACAGTCTCATCAGCAACCTGATAAATCTTGTAACCTTGGAAAGTATATGATCTTTCAGCATCTGTTAATGTATCAAAACCACCTGTTGCATTTTGTACTGCCTTCGGGATTACCGCATCAACTTCATTGTATAACTCAACTTTCTTATTAGCTACGTTTTCTAACGATAAAATTAATTTTCTATCATCTTCACGGATAGCTAAATCTGGTGCATCAGGACCATCTAGAATCTTAAAGCAATTATCGAAAATTGCTTGTGCTTTCTGATCTGCTAATTTCAATAATGAAACAGAGGCTAAAGGACCACCAGCTGTAGTACGTTGCCAGATAACACCTGTAGTGATATAGTTTACAGCACCAGGTTGTAATGTAAATGTACCTGCAGACTGTAACCAACGCATATCATCCGGTTGGATATTCGCCGTAACCATTGTCCATGGTGTAGAGAAATTCGGATCTGTATTATCAGGGAACATGAAGTTACACGGAGTTGCAGTAGCACCTGATCCACCTCCACGTCCGTCACCACCGTAAGTAATAGGTAAACCATCTAACCAACTTCCAGATAAGTACTCATAGTAATCATCTGTAGTATTCGGATTCCCATTAGGAACACTATTCGTATTCACATAATAAACAAAACGAGACATGATAATTTGCTCACCTACTTCATCAATTACACCATCACGATTGTTATCGATTCCGTCACCTGGATCAGCTAATGGTCCTTGGAAGAAATCAATACCAGTAGCTGGAGGATTTAATCCGTATCCACCACCACCATCATCATCTGGATCTCCATTGTATACATAACCTAAACCTAATCCAACATCACAACCAACTAAGTCATCAGCTGCATTTCCTAAATCTGGATCACACCATACACCGAAATAAGTAGAATCTAATTCATCACTTGAACGGTTAATGATTTGATATTTATAGAAAGTCATGAAGTTAATTTCATTTGCAGTTTTAAATGCAAAAGCTTGAGCACGGATTTCTAATCCGATAGGATCAGAGCTAGTTTCTGTTTTGATGTTACCTACATCATTAAATACCCACCAAATTGATTTATCACCAAATAAGTAATCGTTGCATTCTACTTTACCTGTATTTGGATTTGCTGGATAATCACCTGCTAATAAGAAATAAGGATAATCACCATTTTCATAGTTATATACTCCATCGTTATCAGCATCAAAGAAAGGTGCTAGTGTTGGTAATTCACCCTTTGTGAAATCACCATTTCCTGGCCATGTCTTAATTTCATTTGTAGCCTCACCTCCTGCAACGAAGTCAGAAACTTCTTTACGGCTAATTGGCCAAAATTTATCGTAAGCATCGCAAGTAGCATTATCAATAGAAGGAGAACCTGATGCAGTATCAATTGGTCCACCCCAAAAATCGTTTGATCCACCTTGACGGTATGTCTGAGCAGCTACTTTCAACTGTCCAGCCTGATCAAAACCTCCAATCCAAAGTGCTCCAGAATAAATTGAATTCTTTCCACTTCCAATTGGAACTTCATAGTAAGGTGTTTGACCAACTGGATCCCACCAAAGGTCACCACCAACTAAAACACGAGCACGAACCTGGTTAATATCCAGGTCTATCTGTGAGGAAGTAACAGGACAGCTTGCTGCAACTTTTGTGTTGCGAACAGGAGCATGTGCTGCTTTCCCTCCTACATTCATCTTCGCGAATGTAGACGCGGACCATCCAGCCAATACCACAAGGCTAAATAAGATCTTATATCGAAGCATTTTCATAGCGTTAATTTTCTGTTTGTTTTTTTAGTAAAGGTTAAAAATCGAATCTTACACCTAATCTAGCTCTTCTTGGCAAGCTATAATTATCTGGGTTCAATAAGCGAATATTGTATTGATCGATGAATGCTTGTTGTGATAACTGTGCAGAAGATAATTGTAATCCGTCAGCTGACTGAAGGAATCCATCATCAGTTGCGTTACCTGTAGCACGATATACACCAACCACATTACGAGTATCCAATAAGTTTTGAATCTGTAAATACACATTGAATGTTCCTGATTTCTTCTCAGAGAATTTCACTTCAATATCCTTATCTAAACGTAAGTCAATTCTGAACTGCCATGGAGTACGAGCACCATTTACTAATCCTTCTACTGCACGTTGTCCGTTAGACTGCCAGCCGATTGCTGCAGCTTCACGAGTTGGACGTGATTGACGAGTATAAGGAGTTCCTGAATTTGCACGGAATACGAAGTTAGCTCCTGCGTTAGCAAAAATTGGTTTGCCGAATACGATTGGACCATCATAATCTTCACCTGACTTATAGTGATAATCGAATGAAGCTGTTAACTGGTGACGAGTATCGTAATCTAAAGGAATAATGAAACGTAAGTTAGGCTGATCTGTATTTGTCAACTCAGTGTTTGAACTTGCACTAGATCCAGTACCATCAGCAAACTGCAATGTGTAGCTAGCTAACATACGAACGTTACCTGTACGACGTAAATCGTAGCTCATCGAGATACCTTTAACAGTACCAAAGTCGATATTATCGTAAGTTGTGTAAGTGTTTGGATAAGCAAAGTTCACTTTCGTAATCTGAATCATGTTCTTTAATTCACGATAGAAAGCAGAGATTGTCAATGCAGATGATTTGCTGATTTTTTGTTTGAAACCAACTTCATAATCAGTTGTTCTCTCTGGCTTTAATCCCGCATTGTTTAATGAACCATCTGGGTTTGTTTTTAATGATAAGTATTCTGAAGGGTCGTTTCTTAATGCGGCAGATGGGCGCTGGGTTAATACATCATAATGAGCAAAGAATTGAGCTTCATCTGTAATGTTGAACGCGAACGCAATACGAGGCATGATAGAGATTTGTGGTTTGTAATCTTCAAATACACCATCAATATTCCATGTTTCTGTAGCTAATTTACCAGCATCAGCTTTAACAGCAGGTACAATTGTTCCAGTTGATGATTGAGATGCAATGATATCTGGATCACTTACAATTTGACCATACTTATCATACCATACATTGCCATCGCGGTAACCAATGATTGAGTTTAAATCACCAGCGTTAGCTAAGTAAGGAACGAATGAACCTTCAATGTTACCTGGCTTTCCTTCAATTGCCTGAGGAAAATCTTCTACTGTATAAGCATCTAATAATAAGAACTTATCTTTTAATGCTTTTTGATTTGCATCAAAACGGTCAACACGTAAACCGATGTTGAAACTTAAGTTGTCAATTGTAAAGCGATCTTGGATATATCCAGCCATGTAAGTTGGACGGAAAGCACCGATTGCACGAATATAATTTGCGCCATCTTTTTGTGTGAAATAATCCTTGAATGTTGGATTTGTTGAAATCTTATTTCCTGAATAATCGTAACCATAATAACTCACTAATCCGTTAGCCACTAACTGGTCGGCATTAAACATCCCAATACTTAATTGATCTGGAGATAATGCATCAAAATCTACATATGCATTATTAGCGATGCCTAATTCATTACGCAAGTTTTCATAGAAACCATTAATGATTTGACCATTTTCATCTAATGTAGGCGCGTAAGTAGAAGGGTGATTAATTGTATAGTAAGTAGTATCACCATTCGTTATATTTTGACCGAAAATAGTATCACCAACACTGAAGTCAGTTTCATTCAAGTTGAAGTTAGCATACTGGCGACCTAAAGCCCATAAGCTTCTTGGTGCTACGCTATATCCGCGGTCAACACGTTGTTCGAATTCGAAACCAACTAAAATTGAATGCTTCTTAATATCAGCATTACCACTTAAAGTTACACGATACTGATCGTTATCAAAGTTTTGGTAAGTATTTCTTAAGTTACCAACCCCTTCCCAAATAGCCATTACGCTATTGGTACCATCTCCGTTTCTTAAACCACCAGCACTTCTAATTTGGTCTAATGAACTAATATTTACACCAGCACCATTAAATGCTCCATAAGCAGCATTAGTATATGCTTCAGCGATAGAGTTCATTCCACCTGCTTGGAAGTCAAATGTGTTTGAGTAACCAATTTGCTCACGAGTAGTATCATCGATAGCAAAATAAAGTGGACTACTTGTTCTTGAGAACTTACCAATATAACCATAATCCCATAAATTATCTTTATGAACTGGATCTTGGTTAATCTGTTGGTTTTTAGAATATTCAGCCTGTACCGTGAAATATACGTTTTTAAATACAGATGAATTTTCTTTTTCTGATTTATACGTTGAAGCCAAACGTTGAGTTAAACGTCCAAATACACGGTAATCGCGATCAATGATTTGTGGATTCTCTTCAAAATTATAAGCTACACGATTGATTGCATAACTTCTTCTATCATTTGTATTGAAGCTACCGCCCAATGTGAAAGTTGTAAATTCAGCTGGTTGGTAGTCAAACTTAGCAGTGAAACGATATCCTGTTTGCTTTACGTTGTTTTTCGTTTTTACCTTTTCAAAATCATCTGCAGTATAAAATTGTGCAGCATTATAAGATCCAAAGCTTGTCGCTGAAGTTTGATATAAATCTAATGGATTCTGAATTAAATCCTGATAAACATTATCTTTTAGTTTATACATTCCGATTCCTGATGGATCAGGATCTTTTTCTGATTGATATTCACCCGATAAGAAGAATCCTAAAACAGCTTTCTCGCCACCATTCTCTAATTTCTTCTTCATCAATGGACCAGACAAGTCAGCTGAAACTAAGTTATAACCATATTGATCAAACATTTCAGATGATACCACCTCTAAACCACCTGTGAAATCTTTTGAAGGACCTCTTGTAGTAATTGAGATAACCCCTCCCGTTGCATCACCGTACTGTGCCGGCGTACCACCCACGATCGCAGTTACCTGCTCAATACCTGATTGAGGAAGTTTCTGAGAACCACGGATACGGATACCATCCACATAGTAATCTGTTGCATCAGCACGAGATCCACGAACGTTAAGGTCATCACCTTCATCTTTTTGGAATACACTCGCAGCTTGAGCAGCTACTGATTTAACATCACGAGTTGGAGCCGCCTGAATATCTTCACGCGTTAACGTTGCTCCACGCTGTACATCATCCTTTCCGAATAATGGAGCCTTGTACTCGATAATTTCAACACCACCTAATTCAATAGTAGTGGCTGAAATCATTAAGTCTTGAAATGTAGTCTTGTCGATCGACACAACTACATCGTTAATCACCAATTCTTTGTAACCGGTGTACTTTAAACGGATGGTGTATTTACCAGCCGCTAACGGCTTGATATTATATTCACCATCAAAATCTGACTGTCCGCCTGAAACTTGAGTTCCATTCATCTCTGCAATAACAGTTGCAAATGGAATAGGTTGTTTGTTGGCCTTGTCAAGGATTTTACCTCTGATAGCTCCGGACTGTGCAAATGCTCCGACGCATACAACCAGTAAAAACACTAGGGTTAAGTAAGCTTTCCTTATCATAGAGTTAATTTATTGTCTTCTTGGTGTTAATGTTACGTTAATCAGTTAGGGGGTTAAAAATAGAAATAAAAGATTCAAATTCCCAAATTGTTTATTTGATTTTAGGTTTGAATTTTATTCACAATTTGATTTTTAACAAAAATCCCTAGGTATTAAAGCTGCAATTCATTGCTGCAACATGCCACTTTAGGACTGATTTCCAAATCAATAAGAAATATTTATTTCTATCAAATCCAGCCAATACAACTATCCTATTTGTTAATAAAGTTTAGCCTCAAACGAATGCAGATTGGTCCTGTTTTATCGAAAAACTAAACCTACCAAATTATTTTCACGAATTATTTCCCATTATTAACAATAGAGTGAAAGCATTTTTTAAATTTGTTGGTTCTCGCAAAATGATACTGTTGATATGCAGGGCAGATTTATTCATGCGAGTTAATAATTATTCAATTTTAAATTAAGTAATGAGACTCAAATCACTTGAAATAAAAGGATTCAAAAGTTTTGGAGATAAAGTAATTATCCACTTTGATGAAGGAGTTACTTCGATAGTTGGTCCTAATGGTTCTGGTAAATCGAATGTTGTTGATGCAATGCGTTGGGTTCTTGGTGAACAAAAAACAAGAATGCTTCGCTCCGAAAAAATGGAGAACATTATTTTCAACGGAACGAAAACCAGAAAAGCAGCTAACCTGGCAGAGGTTTCTTTATCATTCGAGAATAACAAAGGAATTCTACCGACAGAATTTACAACAGTTAGTATCACTCGTCGTCTATACAGAACAGGAGAAAGTGAATATCAATTAAACGGCGTTACTTGTCGTTTAAAAGATATCAATGACTTATTCATGGACACAGGTATTGGTCCTGATTCATATGCTATCATCGAATTAAACATGGTCGATGATATTATTAAGGATAGAAATAATACGATTAAAACTTTATTAGAGGAAGCTGCGGGGATTTCAAAATATAAAATCAGAAAGAAGCAAACTTTTCAAAAATTAGAAGAAACAGATGCAGACTTAAATCGTGTGAACGATTTACTTTTTGAAATTGAAAAAAGTTTGAAGCAGCTTGAAACACAAGCTAAAAAAACAGATCGCTATTATCGATTAAAAGAAGAATACAAAGAGCTTAGTACTCAACTTGCACTTTATACAATTCGTAACAACAGTTCATCGCTGGAAGAATTACAAAGCAAAGAAAAATCATTCAGCGAATCGAAATTAGAAATGCAATTAAAACTTGAAGAGTTAGAAATGCGTTTGTCTACCATAAAGAGTCAAACTAGTGAAAAAGAAATTGCTCTTCAAACTGCACAAAAATTATTAAACGAAAAACTTCTTGAAATTACTCGTTTCGAAAACGAAGAAAAAAACAAGAATGAAAAGTTTAATTTTTTAATCGAAAAACAAAAGCAATTACAAACATCCACTTTTAATGACGAGAATACTTTAAAAGAAACTGAAGCCTCTGTCGTACTTTTACAAGAAGAAAAACTTCGCGAAGAAGAACATTTAAAAAAGCTGGAAGAAGAAGTTGCTGTTCTTCGACAAAATAGTGAATCAAGTAAGGCTGCATACGAAGGTTCTCTTAATTCGATAAAGGAATTAAATCAGAAGATTTATCAGCAACGATCAATGATTAATGAGTTTGAAACGAAGCAAGCTGTTCGTCAAACTCGTCATCAATCAATTTCTGATGAAATTAAACGACTTCAAGCCAATCAAGATGAGAATGCTGGTCGCTTAGCCGAACTCGAAAACCAATTAGCTGATTTACTTCCAAAGAAATCTACTGCTGATGATGAGTTAAAAAAATTGAAGCAAATTCGTTTGGAACTTGATGAAGAATTAAAGGCTACGGATAATCACATCAGAGAAGCCAATCAAGTAATTCAAATTGAGTCGAGAAAACTTGATTCTAAAAACAATGAATACCAATTGACGAAAAACCTTCTCGAACAAATGGAAGGTTACCCCGACTCTATTCGTTATTTAAAAATAAATCATGAGCAATTTAAAAAAGCTCCATTATTATCAGAGATTATCGTTTGTAATGATGAATATAAAATTGCAATCGAAAATTATTTAGAGCCGTTTTTAAATTATTTCGTAGTACAAAACCAGCAAGAAGCCTGGACGGCCTTGAACTTATTGAATGATTCTTCAAAAGGTCGCGCCAACTTTTTTATTCTCGATACTTTAAAATCGTTCAACCACAACTCCTCAGCATCAATTAACGGATGTACGAAGGCGTTAGATGTAATTGAAAACGATGGACAATATGGAAATTTGTTAAACTTCCTCCTATCGCATGTCTATATTGCAAACGAACAAAGCATATTAGAGAATGTTGATTTATCAAATCAACAAAACGCGGTAGTATTATCCAAGAGCGGAAACTTCCTTCGTCAGAAATATTCAATTGGAGGTGGTTCTATTGGAAAATTTGATGGAAAGCGTACAGGTAAATTTAAAAACCTGGAAAAATTAGCAGAAGAAATTAAGTCGCAAGAACAAATGATTGACGACTTAAAAGCTGACCTTGCAAAATCTGAAGAACAATTCGCAGGAATAAAAATTAAGATCGCCGAAAATCAACAACTTGTTTCGAGTAAAGAAAATGAGTTCATGAAATTAAGTGGGGATGTTAATTCAATACAAAGTAATTGCGACTTTATCAATCGTGCTGTTGACCAATCAAAAATTAGCTTCGCGAAGTTAAATGAAGAATTAACAACGATTGAAAACACCATTGCAGCAGAAAAAGAAAATCCGGATTTATCACCAGAAATACTTACTGAAAAATTAAACAATCTGATTCAACAGTTAAATGTTCAGCAAGAACAATCGACTGCACTTCAAAAAGAATCAGGAGAAAAAAATCAGGAGTTAAACAATTTCAATATTCAGGTTCTTCAGCAACAAAACCGCATCCAAAATACGGTGCGTGATATGGGTTATCGCAACAACCAGATTACAACGCTAAAGAAAAATATTGAGTCTAACGCTAACGAATTAACCAGCATTAAAGAGCAAATTGATCAGCTTTCGAATGGCATGGCTTCAACAAGTGATGAGTTGAAGAAGCTAATCGACGGCCAACATCAACTTGAGCTTGGCGTAAAAGAAACAGAAGCGAGTTATAACGCAGCCAAAATAGAAATCGAGTCTGAAGAAAAAAACTTAGGCGATTATAGAAAGTCAAAAGAAGCAAACGACAATAAGCTTCAACAAGTAAATGATGAGTTAAACGGCATTAAACTGCAAATGAACTCGCTTAAAGAAAGATTAAGCATTGAGTTCAACATTGAAATTGAAGATTTATCAGGCATTGAACCAGATCCTGAGTTCAACGAGCCTGAAATGCGTCCGAAAGCAGAGCAACTGAAAAAGCGCTTGAATGAATTCGGACCAATAAATCCGATGGCACTAGAGCAGTACAAAGAAATCAAAGAACGTTACGATTTCATTGTAAAAGAGAAAACCGATTTGCAAAATGCAAAGGATGCATTGTTGTTAACGATCAGTGAAATTGACACGACGGCGCAAACAGTATTTATGGATGCATTTACGCATGTAAGAACAAACTTCATTCGTGTATTCCGTTCATTATTTACAGATGATGATAATTGCGATCTTGTTATTTCTGATATGAGTAATCCGCTTGAGTCGGACATCAACATTATCGCACAACCAAAAGGTAAAAAGCCATTGTCGATTCATCAATTATCAGGAGGAGAAAAGACACTAACGGCTACGGCTTTACTATTTAGTATTTATTTGTTAAAACCTGCACCATTCTGTATCTTCGATGAGGTTGATGCTCCGTTGGACGATAATAATATTGACAAGTTTAATAACATCATCAAGAAATTTAGTGCGGAATCTCAGTTCATCATTATTACGCATAACAAGAAAACGATGGCAGCCACCGATATCATGTATGGCATTACCATGGCAGAGCCAGGTGTTACAAGTGTGGTTCCTGTTGATATGCGCACATTCGCAGAATAATATTTATTTGAATGAAATAGAAAAGGAGATTAAGTTTATTAATCTCCTTTTTTTATTAATTCGCCGATGGTCGTTTTTTAGGAAACAAACGCTTGAGCCAGTTCGGTCTTCTATCGTTTGCATCCGAATGATGATAGCGTCTGTCATTTCTTTTCATTCGTCGCCTTACTTCTTTCGATTGTAATTTGCGATGCTTCTTTTTTCCTTCAACAATAGCCTTCTCTTGTTTTTTTGCTTGCTCCTCTTTTACCTTTTCTGCTTTACGGATTTTTTTAGAGCCACCTGATTGCTTATCAGATTGCGCAAATAAAGCAGACGTGAAAAATAAAAATACAACCGTCGCGGCTATTTTTAGTCGGTAGTTAATACGCATAATTTTTATTGAATAAAAAAGCCCCGACAATTACTAGTCGGGGCTTCTATTATAATAGAATATTATCTTGCTTGAACGTTCGGAACTACATACTTCGCATCATAACGTTTTTCGTTTAGTGATGTCGAAATACCAACAATATAAATTGGCAACTGTGCATCTTCACGCGTTACTTTAAAGCAACCATTTTCAAATTGTACATCTTTATATTCCTGTCTTAATTGAACAGCCATTGGAACAATGTTAATCGTTGCATGAGTAGGAACAGCACTAAGGATTTTTCCATCCGCAGCTACAGGATATACTAATACATCACTTCCTTTTTCAACGTATTCAAATTTCAAATCTTCTGATCCGAAAACAACTCCACCATGAATTCCCTTTACAACATTTTCTGATGTTTGTGCATTGACAATACCACCTAAGATGAATGTTATTGCAGCTAATAAAATTATTTTTTTCATTGCCTTTTTATTTTTGGTCAGTCAAATATAATACATTGAAACCCACAATTGCAAATACAAATAATATCTTTGTTATTATGCTAAAGCAATTAACCTTCTGTTTAATACTATTATCAGTGTTTTTTGCTTGTCGTAAAAACGACGAGTTAATCCCTAATGTATCTGTAAATGAATACATTGACCTCAATTTACCCTCCTATTCCAACCTCAATGCGGTAAACAATTGGATCTACTATCCTGCTGGTGCTAAGGGTTTAATTATTTTCAGAAAATCGACCACCGAATTTGTTGCTTACGAAAGAGCCTGCACTTATGACCCCAATACCTCAGGGGCTGTGGTAATTATGCAAGCCAACGGAATCGATGCAAAAGATACTATTTGTGGAAGTAAATTTTTCATCTTCGATGGTTCTATCATTAATGGTCCTGCTAGTCGACCATTACAACAATACAGATGCACTTATAACATTTCAGCGAATCAGCTGCACATCTACAATTAAATTCAAATTCTATTAAATAAAAAAGGGGATGAAAATAAATTCATCCCCTTTTGTTTTATATAACACTATCGATTAATAACGGTATGCGTCATTTTTGTAAGGACCTTGAACAGTTACACCGATATACTCTGCTTGTTTAGGAGTTAACGTATCGATTTCTACGCCAATCTTAGCTAAGTGTAAACGAGCTACTTTCTCATCTAAATTCTTAGGTAACGTGTAAACTTGGTTTTCATAATTCTTATGATTTGCCCAAAGTTCTAACTGCGCTAATGTTTGATTTGTGAATGAAGCCGACATTACGAATGATGGATGTCCCATTGCACAACCTAAGTTTACTAAACGACCTTCAGCTAATACAATGATATCTTTTCCGTCGATTGTATACTTATCAACCTGAGGCTTGATATTCTCTAATGTCTGACCATAATTTGCATTTAACCAAGCCATATCGATTTCGTTATCGAAGTGACCGATATTACAAACTACTGCATTATGCTTCATTAATTTGAAATGTTCTTCAGTGATGATATTGAAGTTACCAGTTGCAGTTACAACGATATCCGCTTCTTTAATAGCATCAGCCATTTTCTTCACTTCATATCCTTCCATTGCAGCTTGTAATGCACAGATTGGATCAATTTCAGTCACGATAACGCGAACTTTTGAATCACGAAGTGAATCAGCAGATCCTTTACCTACATCACCGAAACCAGCAACAACAGCTACTTTACCAGCCATCATTAAGTCTGTAGCACGACGAATCGCATCTACTAATGACTCACGGCAACCGTATTTATTATCGAATTTAGACTTAGTCACTGAATCGTTGATATTGATTGCAGGAATTGGCAAAGTACCATTCTTAACACGCTCATGTAAACGTAAAACTCCAGTTGTTGTCTCTTCAGATAATCCACGGATGTTAGAAATTAACTCAGGGTATTTATCGAATACCATATTTGTTAAGTCACCACCATCATCTAAAATCATATTTAATGGTTGACGATCTTCTCCGAAGAATAATGTTTGCTCAATACACCAGTCAAACTCTTCAGCGTTCATACCTTTCCAAGCATAAACAGAGATACCTGCAGCAGCAATAGCAGCAGCAGCGTGATCTTGTGTTGAGAAAATGTTACAAGATGACCAAGTAACTTCAGCTCCTAATTCAACTAATGTTTCAATTAAAACAGCCGTTTGAATAGTCATGTGTAAACAACCTGCTACACGAGCTCCTTTTAGTGGTTTTGAAGGACCGAATTCCGCTCTTAGCGACATTAGACCTGGCATTTCTGCTTCAGCTAATCTGATTTCTTTTCTTCCCCATTCAGCAAGGGAAATGTCTTTCACTTTATATTTCACGAATTTTTCTGTTTGAGTGTTTATCATTTTATTAGAATTTTGTGCAAATTTAGTTATTCATTATGACTCTTGCAATGTTATCTTTGTCAATTACTACGAAATGTCAATAATCTACCAGAATTCCGGACCCTTAGGACAGCATATAGCTGTATGGAGCATTTCCGAAACATATGATGAGCTTGTTTTGTTTTTAAATAATGAATCTTTTTTAAAAGAAATTCAAAACCTCGGATTAAAGTCGGAATTGAGGATTAATCAAAAGCTTGCAGCTGGCATTTTATTACAGCATATTTTAAAAGTAAATATTGAGCTTTATTACGATGAATTGGGTAAGCCTCATTTGAAAAATCAGAAAGGGCACATCTCCATTTCCAATACAAAAGAATTTGTTGCTGTCATTTATCATACAGAAAAATCGGTAGGCCTTGATATTGAAATCCCTTCTGAAAGAATCGAGAAAATCGCACCGAAGTTTATTAATCAAAAGGAACAAAACTGGATAACAAACAGTCAAACGTCATATTACCTAAACTGCTTTGTTGTTTGGTGTGTGAAAGAATCATTGTTTAAGTTAATTGGTGGCGGGGGCATTGATTTTAAAGATCATATTTTAGTCGATGAGCCCATTGACAATTTGGGACACTTGCATTTTTCGAAATTAAATCAAGAAGCTTATTTCGATTATCATCTATTAACTTTAGACGACTTATTGATTTCATATATCGTTGGAAACTGATGATATTTTCTCTTAATTTGCAACTATGATTTACCAGAAAATACAAGAAGCCGCTTTTAATGACCGTCGGTTGCTTTCTGTACTTATTGATCCCGACAAATCGGGAGAGAATCATCTTGAAAAAATTTGTGCTTACAGTAACGAAGCCAATGTCGATTATTTTTTCGTTGGAGGTAGTTTAATCACTTCGGGCGACTTACAACGTACGATTTTAGGAATAAAGAAAAGGTCTTCTATACCAGTAGTTCTTTTCCCAGGTAATCATCAGCAAATTAGCGAACATGCTGATGCTATATTACTGTTATCGCTCATCTCCGGAAGAAATCCTGATTTATTAATTGGCCAACATGTTACAGCTGCACAGCGATTAAAAGCATCTGAATTAGAAATTATTCCAACAGGATATTTATTGATTGATGGAGGCACAATGACCACCGTGCAATATGTTAGTGGCACTGCTCCAATTCCAACCGACAAAGTTGAAATTGCTGCATACACTGCACTAGCAGGAGAACAACTCGGAATGAAATTAATTTTTGCTGAGGCAGGGTCAGGTGCAAAACATCATGTACCCGTTGATGTCATTAAGGCTATAAAAAAAGAAGTCAATATCCCTTTAATTGTAGGGGGTGGAATTCGCACACCGGAGAGCGCAGCAAATGTTTTTAGAGCAGGAGCCAATATGGTGGTTGTAGGCAATTCATTTGAAAAAGATCCTGAATTAATAATGGATATTGCCGCAACACGATTTAATTTCAAAGACGCTGTTTGACAATGAAAGCACTTGAAATAGTTGGATTCATTTCAGGGTTTGCAGGTGTTTTCTTGACAGTTAAAAAGAACAAATGGTGCTTCCCTATCGGAATTATTAATGTTATTATTTCTTGCTTTTTATTTTATGAAAGTCGCTTGTATGCCGACTCACTTCAACAACTTGTTTATATACCACTTTTGATTGTTGGATGGTTGAAATGGAATAAAAATTTAAATGAAGAATTCATCGCTGAACGAATTTATAGAAATGAAGGAATAATTTATTTCTCGCTATTTATTTTTACTGGTGTTGCACTTGGATTTATTTTAAAAACGTATTCGAATGCGAGCTATCCGTGGATCGATTCAATGGCTACCGCTGCATCATTTTTAGCACAGTATTTAATTGCGAAAAAGAAAATTGAAAACTGGATTGTATGGATAATAGTTAACATCGTTTACATTGTAATTTATATTCAAAAAGACTTACAACTTTACGCTGTACTTTATTGCGTTTATTTACTTTTAGCTATTCAAGGATTTTATCAGTGGCGTAAACATTTAAAGCCTACTACAGCATGATAAAAGTAGCAATCATTGGTCCTGAGAGTTCTGGAAAAACAACACTCGCAGGCATGCTAAAAGCACATTACGATGGATTTATCGTGAATGAATTTGCAAGAGAATATTTAAACGATAAATCATCGTATGAAGAAGAGGACTTACTTGAAATCGCAAAAGGTCAAGCGAACCTGGAAGACGAAGGGATTTCATCTGATAAGAACATCATTCTGTTTGATACCAACTTTGTTGTTTTAAAAGTTTGGAGCGATTTAAAATATAATTGTTGTCATTCGTTCATCCTAGATGAATTACAAAATCGCAATTACGACTTAACCTTACTACTCCTTCCCAACATCCCCTGGCAATACGACCCTATGCGTGAGAGTCCATCGATTGAAGATAGAATGAACATCCTTCAAGAATATAAAAAGCAATTAGAATTATTAAATCATCATTATCAAGTCATTCGCAATATTGGCTACGGACGAACGCAGGAATCGATCTATCATATCGACCAATTGATTGCTTCACAAAATCGTTTATAATTTGTATTTTTGCCACTCTTAAATAAGACTATGAAAATCTGTAATAACATCCTTGAAGCGATTGGCAATACGCCAATGGTACGTTTAAATAAAATTATTGGCGACACTCCAGCAACTGTGTTGGCAAAAGTAGAAACATTTAATCCTGGCAACTCGATTAAAGATCGCATGGCTTTAAAGATGATTGAAGATGCGGAGAAAGCTGGTTTGATTAAACCAGGTGGAACAATCATCGAAGGAACATCAGGAAATACAGGAATGGGATTAGCCATTGCTGCAATTGTTAAAGGATACAAATGTATTTTCACAACAACCGATAAACAATCGAAAGAAAAAGTAGATGCCTTACGTGCATTTGGTGCAGAAGTAATTGTTTGTCCTACGAACGTTGAACCAGAAGACCCTAATTCTTATTATTCAGTTGCTAAGCGTTTGAATAAAGAAATTGAGAATTCATTTTACCCAAATCAATACGATAACTTATCAAACCGTACTGCTCACTATGAGCAAACAGGTCCTGAAATCTGGGAGCAGACAGAAGGAAAAATTACGCACTTAGTTGTTGGTTCTGGTACAGGTGGAACTATAACGGGTACGGGTATGTACTTGAAAGAAAAAAATCCGAATATTAAAATTTGGGGTATCGATACATATGGTTCTGCTTTGAAGAAATTTCATGAAACAGGAGTTATTGATCAGAATGAAATTCATTCTTATGTAACAGAAGGTATCGGAGAAGATTTTATTCCTGAGAATTACGATTTTAGCATTATTGATCATTTTGAAAAAGTAACTGATAAAGATGCTGCTGTTTACACAAGAGATATCTGCTTACAAGAAGGCATCTGGGTTGGTAATTCAGCGGGCGCTGCTGTTGCTGGATTAGTTCAATTGAAAGATCAATTAACAAAAGATGATGTAGTAGTTATCATTTTCCACGACCACGGTTCTCGTTACATCGGTAAGATGTTTAATCCTGAGTGGATGAGAAAGATGGGGTATAGTGAGTAATTGGATAATGTGCCAATGGGATAATTGGGTAATGTGCTAGTGTGTTAATGTGATGATATGACAATTTGCTAATTGATTTACTTATCAAAGTTTTTCAACGCATGATGTATTGCTAAACCCTAATTATTAATTTTTATGATTACTGATCAGCTAGGTAGAGAAGTGCATATAATGTCGCCAGCGAAAAGAATTGTTTCGTTGGTGCCGTCTCAAACAGAATTACTTTTTGATTTAGGATTAGATGCAGAAGTTATTGGCATCACTAAATTCTGTATTCATCCTGAAAATTGGCTTCAAGAAAAAACAATTGTTGGAGGCACAAAGAATTTTCATATTGATAAAATCAAAGCGCTACAACCTGATTTAATCATTGCCAATAAAGAAGAAAACACCAAAGAACTTATTGAAGAATTAGCACTCGATTATCCCGTTTATATTAGCGATGTAAACAATATCGAAGATGCTTTGCAAATGATTGCGGATGTTGGAAGTTTAATAGGAAAATCATCAATAGCAGAAGAGCTAATTTCTGATATAAAGAATTCCAGAAATGATTTATCCTCAATAAATCAAACAAAAAAAACTTGCTATTATTTCATTTGGAAAAACCCTTGGCTAACAGTAGGCGGCGATACATTCATCAACACCATGATCGATGAATCAGGCTTTGTTTCGCTTTCAAAAAACCAAACACGGTATCCTGAAATCGACCTTGATAATATTGATAAACATCCCGACTTTTTATTGTTATCAAGTGAGCCCTACCCTTTCAAACAAGAGGATGCTGACTTCCTTCAATCAAAGTTTCCTTCATCCAAAATCTTGTTCGTAGATGGCACTTATTTTTCCTGGTATGGATCGAGGATGAAATACACTTTCCAATATCTGGCGAACTTACAAAAATCAAGTGCGTCTAATTGATTGATTAATTACCTTTGTAATTCAATCTAAATAGCTTGAAATCAATCCGCATTTGCTTAACCATTTTATTACTTGCTCTATCATTGCAAGGCTACTCCCAAAAAGTGGGATTAGTACTAAGTGGTGGTGGTGCAAGAGGATTTGCGCAGATTGGCGTCTTAAGAGCATTAGAAGAAAATAAAATTCCGATTGACTACATTACTGGCGTTTCATCAGGAGCATTAATTGGTTGCTACTATGCAACGGGAACATCACCATCACAATTAGAGAGATTAGTCACACAGAAAATATTTGCCAAGCGAGCTGAAGGTCAATTCGACGAAGACAACCTGTATTCCTTTCTAAAAAATCCTGTTGATGCGAGCTGGATAGAAATTAAATTAATCAGCGACTCCATCTTTAAAACGCAGTTACCAAGCAACGTAGTTAATGCCGCAGAAATTGATTTTGCTTTGATGGAAAATCTTTCGATTCCGATTGCGCGTGCGGAAAATAATTTTGATAGTTTAATTGTACCATTCCGTTGTGTTGCTTCTGACATCACTGCAAAAAGACCCATCGTTTATAAGTCAGGGGACTTATCATTTGCAGTTCGTGCCTCTATGTCGTTCCCATTTTATTATGCACCACTATTAGATCAAAACAACATTATCTATGATGGAGGTATTTATAATAATTTCCCAACGGATGTTTTACAAGCAGAATTTAATCCTGATTTAATTATTGGAGTTAACACAGCAGATACAATTGACCGTCCAAGTGAAGTTAATTTTTTAAGTCAGCTAAAATCGATGATTCAACGTTCTACGAATTACTCGATGAATCGTGAACAAGATATTATCATCACGCCGAATGTATCTAGTATCGGATTGTTTTCATTCGATGATATACGATCTGCTATCGATAGCGGATATGCGATGGGGTTACGAATGATTCCGTTAATCAAATCACGTATTGGCAACAGAGAAGCTGACACTATTCTGCTTGCAGAAAAACGCAGACAATTTAGTTTCTCTTATAAAGATTTATTAATTGACTCTATTGCCGTTACTGGTGTAAATACTAAGCAAGCCGATTACATTATCAAAACTATAAATCCAAAAGGAGAATTAATTACTGCTGATGAATTAAAACAAAAATGGTTTCGATTAGTAGCCGATGAAAACCAACGCTATTTATTTCCTAGCTTAAAGTACAATCCGAAATCAGGACATTTTATCTTATGCGTAGACGTTCGAAAAAACAAAGGCCTTTCTTTAAACTTTGGTGGTAACGTATCATCACGACCAATTAACACTGCTTTTATTTCGGCACAAAAAAACTATTGGGATAAATACAGTTTAAGAACTTTCGCGAGTATTTATTTTGGCAAGTTGTATAGTAGCGGACATATACGAAGTCGATTAGATGTACCGGGAACTATTCCGTTTTATATTGAGCCATCTGTAACATTAAACCAATGGGATTTTTACAAAAGCAGTTCAGCTTTTTTTGAAGACATTAAACCATCTTATTTAGTTCAGTACGATGAATCTTTTCAAATCAAATTAGGAACACCACTAACAAATAAACTAAAACTCGAGGGTGGTGCAAATATTTTTGAAGCAAAAGACAAATACTATCTTACTAGAGATTTCACACAAACTGATACAAGCGACTTAACAGATTTCAAAGGCAATAGCTACTTTTTAGATCTTGAGCAGAACACATTAAATAGAAAAATGTACGCAACTACAGGCTCAGGATTGTTTGCTCGATTACGTTACATCAAAGGTGATGAAAAAACATTTCCTGGCTCTACAGGAATCCTTCGTGACACAACAACCTATAGCCATGAGTGGTTTCAGCTAAATGTAAAATATGAAACCTATTTTAACAGCTTAAGAAGATTTAAGTGGGGAGTATTTGGCGAGCTGATGTTGAGCGGACAACCATTTTTCTCTAACTATCGAGCAACTGTGTTAGCAGCGCCTGCATTTAATCCTATTGCCGACATGCAAACACAATTTCAAGAAACATATAGAGCGCATAACTTCCTTGGTGTTGGAGTAAAAAATATCATAAGCATCAATGATAATTTTGATGTCCGTTTAGAAGGTTATGCCTTTCAACCTTTCAGAGAAATTTTACAAGAAGAAGATTTCAAATCGAGATACGGAGATAATTTTGGCAAGCGCTATTTCGTAGCCACTTTCAATACAATTTATAAAAGTCCGATTGGGCCCGTGAGCTTAGCTTTTAACTACTACGACAAACGTGAAAATCCTGTGGGAATTATTTTCCACATCGGATACATCATCTTTAACAGAAAGGCGATTTACTAAATTATTCTACCTCTTTATTACGCTCTTTACTTCGGAAGTAAATTGTTATAGGCACACCACTGAAATCAAAATTCTCACGCATTTTATTTTCAATAAATCGCTTGTATGACTCATTGATATACTGCGGCAAATTGCAGAAGAAAACAAAAGTTGGAGCCTGTCCAGGCAACTGCGTAATGTACTTAATACTGATGGCCTTTCCTTTTGTAGCAGGAGGCGGATAGTTATGTACATATGGCAACATCACCTTATTCAATTTTGAAGTAGCCACTTTAGCTGTTTTATTTTTGAATACTTGCAACGCAGTTTCAAGTGCTTTAAAGACACGTTGCTTATTGGTTACAGAGGTAAAAATAATAGGCACATCTTCAAACGGACTTAATTTATCCTTTATTTTCTTTTCGAAATCACGCATGGTATTGGTTTCTTTTTCTACCAAGTCCCACTTATTAACTAAAATAACAACGCCTTTTCTATTACGTTCACACAATCGGAAAATATTCATATCCTGAACACCTAATCCATTATTAGTAGCATCCAGCATCATCAAACAAACATCCGCCTCTTCAATTGCTCTAACGGAGCGCATTACCGAATAAAACTCAATATCTTCTTTTACTACTTTTTTCTTTCTTAATCCAGCGGTATCAATCAATAAAAAATCAAAACCGAAACTTTGATAACGCGTGTATAATGTATCACGAGTTGTCCCTGCGATTGACGTAACGATAGCTCGCTCTACTCCTATCAGCGTATTCAACAAGGATGACTTTCCAACGTTAGGCTGACCAATAATTGCAATACGTGGTAACTCAGGATCAATCACATCTTCTGGATCAAACACAGCTACCATATCATCTAACAACTCACCTGTACCACTTCCACTCATTGCAGAGATTGGATATACATCACCCATTCCTAATGCGTAGAACTCTCCTACCTCATTAATACGTTTTGAATTATCTACTTTATTAGTGACAAGGAAAATCTTCTTATTACAACGACGCAGCATATTCGCTACTTCTTTGTCCATATCCGTTAATCCATCTGCCACATCAACAACAAATAAAATCACGTTGGCCTCATCGATAGCTAACGCCACCTGCTTACGAATTTCACCTTCGAAAATATCATCTGAACCAGTGATGTATCCACCAGTATCAATTACAGAAAAAGTTCTTCCTATCCACTCCGCCTTACCGTAATGTCGATCGCGCGTAACACCTGCTGTTTCATCAACAATTGCTTTACGTGACTCAGTAAGTCGGTTAAACAATGTCGACTTTCCCACATTCGGGCGACCAACAATCGCAACAATATTTGCCATATTCTAAAATTATATTTCGTAGCCGAATCGCTTCAGCATATTATCATTATCTCTCCAATCATCAGCCACCTTCACCGTAAGTTCAATAAAGACTTGCTTCTCTAAAACCGTCTCTAATTTTTTACGCGACTCCATTCCTAATTTTTTAATCGCCTTCCCTTGATGTCCGATTAAAATTGCTTTCTGCGTTTCACGCGCGCAATAAATCACTACCGAAATACGATCAATCGTTTCATCTTCTTTGTAAGATGTTACAACTACTTCAACAGAATAAGGAATCTCCTGCTGGTATAAACTCAAGATTCGCTCACGCACAATCTCCGCGGTAAAGAATCGCATATTACGATCACTCACTGCTTCATCCTTATCAAAATAAGCGGGGCCTTCGGGAATGTCTTTTAAAAGTTCAGTGACGATATTATCGACTGAAAAATTATGCAATGCTGAAATTGGAAGTATTACCTTAGGCTTTAAGGTTTCTTTCCAAAACTCAACTGCTTCTTCAACAACTTGTTGTTCTGCAGTATCGATTTTATTAATGATAACATAAAGTGGAACTGAAAGAACTGTTAGTTTAACCTTTAATTCCTCATCAATTTTTCGGTCATTCACCTCCGTTACATACACCACCACATCCGCATCTGTAAACGTCTCTTCTACAGCCGCCAGCATTTTATGATGTAACTTATAAGCAGGCTTCATGATACCAGGAGTATCCGAAAACACAATCTGATAGTGCTCATCATTCAAGATGCCCTTTATACGGTGACGGGTAGTTTGAGCCTTCGGATTAACCATCGACAATTCCTGACCCAGTAACGCATTCATTAGCGTACTTTTACCCACATTGGGCTTCCCAACAATATTTACAAAACCTGATTGATGCATTTGTGTGCGAAGATACCGATTTTATTGGTAACGAATGACAAAAGCTCTCGCTCAAAAGAGATTCACTAAGCCAAAGTGGATTTTTGCATCTTTAAATGACAGCGGCTCATCTTGCAAACTACCAACAGCATAGGTAAATGAAAAGATACCCGCTTTCGTCTCAAAATTAATTCCCGTACCCAATCCGTAAGGATGATCACTAAAAGGAATTGTTTTCGATTTATCCTCATAAAAGGCCTGATTAAAAAACACGAACAAGAAAGAGTTTTGTTCGAGCAACAAACGATATTCTATCTTACCCATCAACAAGGAAGAAGCTGAAAAACTTGTTTCGTTAAATCCTCTCAATGATTTTAGTCCACCAAAACGAATCAACTCATTGGCAAAATATTTTTCACCTTGAATATGTGATGCCGCTGTGCCAACATTTAACACACTTGATTTACCTAAAGGAAAATAATAATCTGCATTTAAATCAAAACGATACTGATTCGATTTCAAACTAAGTGAATCGTACCAAACATCTGGGAATTTAATATTCTTTTTGATGGTACGCTGACCAGCCGTTCCAGTAATATTTATGTCATAACCATTA
>Ga0222712_10001020_pt1 | contig 35859 bp, 44 predicted proteins | sample C33_657DmetaG_FD_165043 | JGI IMG/M metagenome (GOLD analysis project Ga0222712, IMG submission 165043) | Estuarine water microbial communities from San Francisco Bay, California, United States - C33_657D | ecosystem: Environmental > Aquatic > Marine > Unclassified | place: USA: California... | reverse complement strand
CGTGACCATTCAGCACCTTCCCGCTTCCGGCACACCCACCAAGCCGTCTACCCAGTCCGTGGTAGCCACGCTTTCGTTTGTTTCCAATCTGTCTACATGATAGACTTAATCAACCCCTTTTCCGTGAGGCCCCAATGAGCCTGCAACTTGCCGCACAACATCTTGCATCCCAAGGCCGAGGCCCTGACACGACGCTAGTCCACATGGCCCCCGGTGAGGTCGATAGCCTCCAAGCGATTGCAAAAGCCCACGGCGGTTCACTCACTATCAACCCCGAAACTGGCCTGCCCGAAGCGGGCTTTTTGTCCTCCATCCTGCCAATGATTGCAGGCGTTGCTCTTGGCCCCGCTGGGTTTGGGCTGACGGCGATGCAGGCTGGCTTGGCTGCTGGCGCTCTGGGTACGGTGGCAACGGGTAGTTTGCGCAAGGGCATCATGGCGGGCCTCGGCGCTTACGGCGGTGCAGGGATTGGGGGCGTTATTGGTAACGCTGGAGCTAACGCAATCGGCAACGCGGCTGCTACGGCTACTCCGGCTGCTACGGCGGTGCCGACTCTTCCTCCTATGGATGTCGCAAACGCAGTCCCTGCTTTCCCTTCCGGCGCAACTCCCGCTGACCTTTACGCCGATCTTTCTGAAATCGGTATACCCCCCGCTAAAGCTATTGCTACGCCAGTAGCCCCCCGGCCCGTGCTAGAAACAACTCCGCTTCCCGGCGCATATACGGTTGACCCGAATGCTGGTTTCCCCGCTGCGGGGTCTTCCGTCCCCGCTAGTGGCGCATATACAGTTGACCCGTTTGGTGGGTTCGGTGGCGCAACTAATATTGCCCCGCCCCCTGCCGCCGCTGCTCCGGCCCCTGCACAAGCTCCGGCTCCGGCTCCGGCTCCGGCTCCGGCCCCGACTACTCCCCCTGCTTTCCCTTCCGGCGCAACTCCCGCTGACCCGTACGCTGATCTTGCTCAGGTCGATGCTAGAGAAAAGGCAATTGCTAAAGCGGGCAAGTTTGGCCAGTTCAAAGAGGGTCTTAGCGCGATCATGGACAAGCCGGACTTGCTTTTTGATAAGAAAAACATGAAGTACGGCGCTGCTGCGCTTGCGCCTCTATTGATGCAAGAGCGTAAGCAAGCTACCTACGCAGGTAGTGGACCCAACCCGTATAGATACAGCTACAACCCCGGTCGTACTGGCGCTGGGCCGAGCACCAACTCCAGCGAAAGTCTGTACTTCCGCCCCTCGTACACTCGTTTGGCAGAAGGCGGCAGCACTAGCCAAGCTGTCCCGTCGTACGCAACTAGCCCTTCACTGGACTACTACCGCAGTTTGATGGGGTCGGCAAGCGTACCTATGTCGTCCGCGCTCCCTGATACCCTAACTGCACCTGCGGCTCCTGCGGCTACTGGAATTAGCGCAGCGATACCAACTTCGTCTGATCCGTACTACGCCTATCTGATGGGTGAAGCTCCGGAACCGGCTCCAATGTTCACAGTCAACCCTGTGAGTATGACCCCCACTGCAACGGCTACCAAACCAAACACGAACGCGGGTCTGGGTGGCTACTACGACCAAAGCGGTCCAAGTGCCGATATGGGCAGCAGCTCTATGGGCCTAAGCCAAGCAGACATCGACGATCAGGACGCTGGTGTGGGTATGGTTGCTAGTGCTCCCGGTATCAGTGTGGATGAGTTTGCGCGTGGGGGTATCACTGCTTTTGCTCGTGGCGGCTACAACCTCGGTGATTACTCCGATGGCGGCAGGCTCCTGCGTGGCCCCGGTGACGGTGTGAGCGATTCGATCCCTGCGACTATTGCCAACAAGCGCCCTGCCCGGCTGGCTGATGGTGAGTTTGTGGTGCCTGCCCGCATCGTCTCTGAGTTGGGCAATGGCTCGACCGAGGCTGGCGCACGTAAGCTCTACGCCATGATGGACCGGGTTCAAAAGAATCGCCGCAAAAGTATTGGCAAAGGCAAAGTAGCGGTCAACAGCCGTTCCGATAAGCTGCTGCCTGCATGACAGTCAAGTACGCCGTAGAGGACCCCGCAACTTTTGTTGAAGAGTTGAAGCAAGTTATCCCTGTTCACTATGACGAACTGTGCGTTGCTAAAGACTTTCCGCTGGACCCAAACTGGGAAGCGTATGGCCGAGTCTATGCGGCGGGGATGCTCAAGTGCATCACGGCAAGAACTGAAGATGAGCTAGTGGGGTACGCGCTTTTTATTGTGCAGCCGCACATCCACTACAAGACGTGCAAGACAGCGTTTGAGGATGTTTACTTCCTCAAGAAAGAATACCGACTAGGGCGGACGGGCATCCGGCTGTTCCAGTTTGCAGAAGAGGCGTTGCGTGCCGACGGGGTTAATCGCGTCATCATGCACACCAAGATTCACGTAGACAATTCACGCCTGTTTGAGTACCTCGGGTACAAATACACAGACAAGCTGTACACAAAGATACTGAGTACGGAGCAATCATGAGCTACTCACGCCGACAACTCTACGCCATGGGCGAGCCCTTGGGAGAATGCGTTACCCGTAAAGAAGGTGGCCGCATCATCTATGGTGGTGGAGATAGCACCCCTGCGGTGCAGACACAAATCTCTGACCTTCCGGAGTGGGCACGCGGTACCGCGCAGAAAACGCTGGGGATGGCAGAAAGCCTCACTGACATTAGTCAGAACCCATACCAAGCCTACACCGGCCCGCGCACTGCTCAGTTCTCTTCACTGCAAAAGCAAGCGTACGGTAACGCGATGGGCCTGAACGCTGGCCCCCAAGGCTTTGCACAGAACGTCGGCGCGTATATGTCGCCGTACATGCAGAACGTGGTTGACCGGGAGAAGATGGCTGCGGCGCGTGACTCGCAGATTCTTGGTCAGCAACAGCAAGCGCAGGCTACTCAGGCAGGTGCGTTTGGTGGCTACCGTGAAGGCATCCAGCGCGCCGAACGTGAGCGCGGCCTGCGTTCTTCGCTACAAGACATCCAAGCCCGGGGTACGCAAGCTGCGTATGACCAAGCGGCCAATCAGTTCCGTCAAGGCATCGGCCAACAGCTTGCTGTTAACCAGCAGCAGGGTCAGTTCGGTACGCAACAGCAGCAGAACGTCCAGAACATGCTGGACACGCAGTACCAAGACTTTTTGAACCAGAAGCGCTATCCGTATCAGCAGCTTGAGTTCATGTCGAACATCCTGCGTGGCACCCCGATGGGTACCGTCAACACGCTGTACGGTGCAGGTCCCACCATGGGGCAGCAGGTCGGCGCGCTCGGCATGGGCATGTACGGCTACAACCAGATGTTTGGTGGTAAGAACGCTGCTGAAGGCGGGATGATGGAGTCCTACGCCGAAGGTGGTGTGACAAGCGACCAGAACGTCGAGAGCATTCTGAGCAAGCTCAGTGACCAGCAGCTCGCACAAGCGCGGCAGATTGCAGTTGCTCAGCGCGATATGGAGCGCGTGCAAATGATTGACGCTGAGCTTGCTGAACGCGCCTCGATGAAACAGGGTTTAGGTAGCGCGTTTAATCAGCTCCCCGCTGACTCGCAACAAACTATGTTTGAAGCCGCTGGTGGCGGCATCGTTGCGTTTGCTGACCGAGGTTTGGTAAAGGAATTTGAGCCACCCAATTTTGCCCCCCTGTACGCCGAGGCTAGTAGGCTTTCCAGCGAACTACCCGGTGCTATGTACACGGCTCCAACGCAGGCTGAGACAATTGCAGGCATCCAAGCGCAACGCGGGCTAGTCCAAGAGATGATGGGCGCGGACAAGTTGACCCCTTTCATGGAGGAGCTGGCCGCGAAACGCAAGGAGCTAAAAGATAGGGGCGGCCAAACCCGGGGTCTAGCCGCGTTTGCTGCGGCGGGCGAAATGCTTCAAGGTAGCGGATTGGGCAGCATTGGCAAGGGAATCTCTAAGTTTGGTTCGGAAATAGGCCGGTTGAACAAGGAGAACGAAGAGGCTGACCGCTTGATGCTCGCATCCCAAGTGCAGCTTGCCAGCGCACAGCAAGCCCGTGCCGATGGTCAGTTCGACAAAGCAAGCCAACTCTTCCGTAGTGCCGAAGACTTGCGCGTCAAGAGTTTGGATGCTAAGCGCGACGTGCTTGCTAAGCAGGCGACTATGCAAGCAACGCTGGGTGGTCAGGCGCTTACGGCGGCTAGTAATAGGTACTCTGTTGAACGACAGACTGAGGCTTCGCGCGCCAACACCGCAGAAAATGCCGCCACTCGTAGAGCCATGGAGCAACGTGCCGCAGACGACAAGAAATTTAATAGGCTACAGATTGCGCAGGACCAAGCACGGAGGGTAGACGAGGCTATTACAAGGGAGATGAACAACCCGGAGTACCAAGAAATTTTACAGAACGCTGGTCTGAGGGACGCAAGTGGTAAAGTGCCAGAAGCTATGAAGGACAGAGTTGCGGCGGCGCAAGCGCGGGTCGCGCAAATGGAAGCTGGCTGGAAGAGACGCCGTGAAGAGGCGGCTGCAAACATAGAAACCGCCAGAAGGCGCTACGAAGACGGCGGAGAATCCGCACCGACTTCCACTGCTACTCGAACTTCTGGACCTGCCATACCCAGAACAATGACTATGGCGGATGTTGAGGCAACGGCTAGGGCATCTGGTAAAACGGTAGCTGAGGTAAAGGCGGCGGCGCAAGCCAAAGGCATCACTATCAAATAAGGGGCACTATGCAAGGGCGTGACTTTAGTGCAGAGCTGTTTGGTACTGCCCCCGATACCCAGCCTGCTGGCAAAGATTTCAGCAATATTTTGTTCAGCACGCCTGCTGCACCCGCAGCAGAACAGCCGACTTCGCTTGTATCGCAAATACCGACTGGGGGAGTCACGGCTCCGCTACCGAACCCGCAAGATCAAAGCATCTTCCGCCAGTTTGCTGACGTGCCCTTGAAAGGCACGGCTGGCGCTATTACCGGCGTCCGCATGATTGCCGATGCATTTGGTGCGGATTCGTCCGTGTCCAAGAACTTACGCGGCGCTGAAGATTGGATCGCTGAACTCTATAGCGCGCAGTCCAAGCAAGACAGCAAGCGCATGGCGGAAATCATGAAGGAGGCGGAGGACAAGGGTGTTCTAGCCAACGTCATAGCCGCTACTCAGGCATTCAAAGAAGCGCCTGTTGATCTAGTTGTAAACGCGCTAGGCACTTCTGCGCCAGCTATTTTGGCATCCATGGCTGCTTTCGTATTCGGTGCTCCTGCCGCCGTGACGACTGCTGCTGCACTCGGTGTTGGTACCCTTATGGGTTCGGGCACAGTCAAGAGTTCTATCTATGACGCCACTAAGCAGGTTCTTTCAGAACAAAAAACTCTGAAGCTAACACCTGCTCAGATTGAAAAGATTGCGGTTGAAGCCCAAGAGTACGGTGGCAAGAACACCGACATGATCATTGCTGGATCAATTCTCGGCGCGGTAAGTAGCGCTAGCGGAGCTGAACCCATCATTGCTCGGCAGTTGGCCAAGCGCATCATGGGCGAGTCAATCAAGAAAGAAGCCACGGATAGCGCACTCGCTGCTGCATCTAAACAAGCCGCTGAACTAGCGGCTAAGCGCGGTATTGTTAAACAGGCTAGCATTGCTGGCGGCAAAGAATTCGGCACTGAGTTTTTGCAGGGTGGCCAAGAGCAGATGGCCCAGAATATTGCCCAGCAACGCGAAGGCTTCGATACCCCAACCATGCGCGGTGTAGTTGGGCAAGGCACGCTTGAAGGTCTTGCTGGTCTTGGTATGGGCGCTGTGGCTGGCGGTCGTGAGGCGTACACGGCTAAGCGTGAGTTTTATGGATCACAGCCCAGCACTCCGGCAGATGACGCAGCGCTGAGGGACACTTACTTTACTACCGCTGGCGAACAAAAACGCCAAGCGCCTGCTGCGCCTAGCGCCGAAGATGCAAACCTGCTCGTGCCCGCTACGGATGCGGCTGGCAAAGCACTGAGCGCAGCGGCACCGGAGACCGTAGCAGGCAAAACACAAGCTGACGCCACTGCCGCAGCGGCAGCGCAAGCGGCTCAACTTAGTTATACCGAAGCCACTAAAAAAGCTAGTGATCTGCTCGCTACGGTTGATGCAGGGGGCGCTGCTAAACAGCGCGAAATTCAAAAGATTGCAAAAGCGCTTGGGGTCAAACTTCCGTTTGGCGGCACAAACGCGGCCGCAATCCAACTTATCCGAGAACACCTCGCACAACAAGGAGCGCCAAGTGCCGCAACTACAGGACCTGTCGCGCCAACAAGTGGAGCAAGCGCTAGCGTGGCTGGCGAGCCCTCATTCGCACCCGGTGCCGCAGGAACTCAAAGGATTGAACCAAGTGGAGTGGGTCTTGCTGAATCACCTGTTGGAGAACTTGCTGGAGGAAAAAGAACGGAGCCTCGTACAGTAGTTCCCACTAGTGAAGACCTATTTGCCAATTTATACGCTGGAATTTCCGACGCTACTATTGAATTTCTTGCATTGCCCGAAGCTTCTCCTGAAGTTCGGGAAGCAGCCACGCGAGAACTGCAACGACGCAAAGCCGCCAAAGCTGCTGCCCCTGCCCCTGCGGCTAAAACCGGCGTGGCTGCTGATAGAGCCGAACTTGATTCTCTCTTTGATGACGACGAATCGTCTTTGTCTGCTCGTCGCACTGACGCAGAGATTGCTCGTGACCAGAAGCTAGACAAGCTCGGCGCGCGCTATGGTTTGAACCGCAGTGCCGATGAGACCGCGCAGCAGTTCCGTGCGCGCATCAAAGAAGCTATGGATTTTGAGGGGATGCGGGAAGACAAACCGCTCTCTGAAGTTTCTGAAAAAGACATCGCCAAGCAGACTCTTCGTGAAGATAGCGCCTACGTGCCGCCCGATCTCCAGATTGAAGCGTACGAAGAAGCGCGGAAAATCCACAACGACCAGTTGGGTGAAGATGAGCAAGATCAACGCTTGCCCGCCTATAAAGAACTCTCCGCTGATGATCGCCGTGTTTACTTCCAAGAAGGACTGCCTCGCCCCGGTGCCGGTACTGCCGCGCAACATGCTGCTGCTGCAAGAAAACTAGCTGAGTACCGTAGTGGGGCGCAGGAAGAAACTTTTGAAGGAGAGGCGGCGGCTCGGGACTCCTACAGCCGTGAGCGCAGCGCGTTTGGGCGCAAGACTGGTCTGTCGTATTCATTCCCTGCTTGGTTCTCTTTGTCGGATGCCAGCAAGAAGCTTTACGCCGCAATCAACAAATCCGATACGGCTCTTGAACAGGACATGGCGTTCCGGGCTATCAAGGCGCAAATCCAAAAGGAGAAAGCTGAAGCGGCTACTGAGGCGGCGCTGTCTCAAGCAGAAACCGACGCAACCCGCCAAATGCTGGATGCCGCAGAGCGTGCGCGTCAATCACAGCCCGCAGGTAAGGGAGCCGTTCTTCCAGACAACATTCTTAAAAAGCTGTTCGCAGGAGATATCACTGCCGTATTGGACCACATCAAAGAACACGGTAACGGCCTGAAGCTCAAAAAGGGTTACGACTTAGTTCCGGTTGTTGGCAAAAACGGCAAGACAGTTCTGCGGCGTGCCTCTGTTAATATCCGCGACCCCATCGCTATGGGCGTGTTCCGCAACCTTGCGGCGCGGCTGTTGGATGTGGAAGGACTCAAAGTCAATGTCGTGTATGACGAGAACATGGTCTATGACCAGCTTGCACGATATGACGCAAAGACCAACACCATGTTTGTTGGCCCGAATGGTCTGGATGAAGCCACCATTCTGCACGAGTTGTTGCACGCCGCTACGGTAAAGATCATCCATCAGTTTTTTACTGATGCCTCTAAGCTGTCCCCGCATGCACGCAAGGCTGTTGAGCATCTCGTCCAGATTGCAGCTATGGCTAAGTCGCGGCTTGGTTCCAACCCCAAGTTTGCTGGTGCGTTTGAGAACCTGTACGAGTTTGTTGCCTACTCACAAACGGACATAGATTTTCAGATAGCGCTGAAAGAGCAACAAGTTGGATCGCTGGCGACGGTCACCGAAAAGAGCGAAGAACAGACTGAGCTTGCCAAACACCGCGAACAGACGGGAGGCGCAAAGGTATACGACGCCTTCATGGACAACTTGTTCAATGCGTACACCGGCACGATAGCCTACCTGTACAAGCTGTTCAAGCCGGGGCAGACCGCGACCAAGTATTTGTTCCTTGTCCCTACGTTCTCGGGCGAGGACATCAAGAACAAGGTGCAAAACCCCGGCAGAGGTCTGACTGGCAAAGCCAGAGAAGATGCCATTGCTGCGTTCAATAAAAAACTCAGAGAAGAAAAAGAAAGAGACATCCAGCGTAAAGGTGAAGAAAAGCGAGTCTTTGAAGAGAAGCTTAAGAAGGCCATCCAAGAAATTGAGGATGAAGCTGGAGAGGCCAAAGAAACTTCTCTTACAGAAGCAGACAAGTTTTACCGCGCAATCGGTAAGCTGGAAAAAGAACGCAAGCTGACCGCCGACGAAAAGGCCGCGTTCGATATTGAGGGGTTGTTCGAGAAAGAAGGCGAAGAGTACGAAGCCAAGATTCCGGACATTGACGACGCGCAATACGTTTCTTCTGAGCGAGGTATCACGAACCTCAAGCGCGGCATCCTGCGCGAACCCGGCTACAAGGGCAACCTGCTGCTGGAAGCGTCGGAGATGGTCAGCATGATCCTTGAAGCGCCCGAGGGTGGTATCGAGCGGCTGGCTGGTAAGGAAGGCATCGACGCTGAGTTGTATGCAAAGAGGCCAAAGAAAGTCTCAGCCGCTACCCCTGCTGCTCCCGGTACCGCTGCCCCTGCTGCGGCACAACCTACCAAGAAAGAGGAAGAAGTCCGCAAGGGTGGTGTCAATAATTCCCAAACGCGAGAGTTCTACAAGCTCAGCGCCAAGGAAAAGATTGTCAGCACTCCGGGAAAAATCTGGAGGGCAGTCACCACTGCCCCCGGTTGGCGTGACATCGTGCGCCGGTTCCAAGATAAGAGCGTTGAGTCTCGCAGCCTGCACAAGAAGCTAGACATGGCTGGTCTTATCAACCGGGACATGGATGGCGCGTTCAATAACTTTGACGAGCAAAAAGATTTGGCATCGGGCCAAGCGCGCAACTTCGTCAACAATTATTTGCGCGTACCAATGGACAACCTTGAACGGTTCATTGGTGACTACGCCAAGCTGGCCAAGAAGTCTCTTGATGACGTGCTGATTGATCTGCACATGTTTGCAGAAATGTTTCATGAGCCTGAGCGCCGCAACGTCAAGTGGGTTACCTCTGTGCCGCTTAGCACCACAGAGAACCTGATACATAACGGTAAGAAGATCAGCGCTGCGCAACGTCGTATCGACATCATGGGTGACCCCCGCACGGGCAAGCCCGGTATCAAAGATCGCGTTGAACTGACTGAAGCACAGCAGCGCCAGCTATGGGATGAACTGACCGCTCTAGCTACCAACCATGCGGACCCTGCTGGTGACAGCCCACGCATCAAGAGTGACCGTATGCGCCAGCGCATCAAGGTCATGGACATCAACAAAGATTCCTCGCTCTATAACGTGCTGGGTATTAACCAAGACGAAGTCAACCTGCGAATGCAAGAGTACCAAGCGTTGCCTGATAACCAAAAAGCAGCGCTAGATAAGATTTTTTCTGAAGCAAAAGAGATCACCAAAGCCACGTCTGAGTTGAACAAGATTGGCAACTACTGGTCGTACCCGGTGTCGAATCTGGTGGGCATGTACAACTACCAGAACTACATGCCGTTCAAGGGTGTATCCAAGCACTCCGTAGTTGATGAGTTTACTTCGTTCGATAACAAAGCAACCGGCAAGGAGATGCAGGAAATCGAACATGCAGCGGACGGGCGCTTCAGTACATCCGACAACCCGTTTCTGCAAATGATGAGTGATGCTTTCCGCTCCGCTGGTCGGGCTGGTCGTCGTGACTTTATGCAGTCGCTTAAGAACGCGGTCAAGGCTAACAAACTCAACCCGACTGGTACGGGCGTTATTGATACGGGTGAAGTTGTCAAACACTTTGAATTTGCTGAACGCAACACAATTGATCTGAGTGAGTTCAAGGGTGGCAACAACATCTTTGTGTACAACCAAGATGGCTCGATTGATATTATCAAGATTAGAGATGAAAAACTCCTGAACGCTCTGCGCTATTCATACCGCGATGCATCCCCCATGCTTGACATGGCAAACTCCGTAACGGGGTTCTTTGGTGCGATGCACACCCGCTACAACTACAACTTCGCGCCGCTCAACTTTGTGCGAGACGCTTTTACAAACGCATGGACTATGGGCGCTGAGCTTGGCCCGTTGAAGTCCGCTAAGTACATCAAGGCCATTAGCGCGGCAGTGGTCAAGAACGGTCTTGGCAAGGGTATGGAAGTGGCGATCTTGCATGAGAAGGGTGATCCCGTCAGCCGCCGCATGCTGGCTGACTTAGCGCGCAAGGACCCCTTCGTGCGTGACATGGTCGAGTACCTGCGCCGTGGTGGCAAGACCACTTACTTGGAGAGCTTCTCACTGAAGTCCAGCCTGCATGATTTGAACACCAAGCTTGGCAAACGTCGAATCATGAACAAGGTCGACGACTTCAATGAATTCATGGATGTGTGGAACAACATGTTTGAATTCACGAGTCGCGCCGCTGCCTTCTCGTTGCGCAAACAAGAGCTTGTGAAGAAGAACATTGCTAAAGGAATGTCACCCGAAGCGGCTGACCGTTCAGCGGGTATTGAAGCAGCGGCTTGGACTAAGAACCTCGCTAACTTTGAGAAGGCTGGCGAGTATGCCCGGGAAATTGGTGCGGCTTACATGTTTATCCGCGCCTCGGCAACAGGCGCTGTTCGTGCAACTGAGGCTACGTTGCCTGCGTTCCGCCCACTGAGCATGGCTGTCAAAGACTTGCCAGCCGTCATACGCGATGACCAAAAAGCTCTGGACGAGTTCAAGCAAAACTACAGCCAACAGCAGCGCAACGCTCAGATTATGGTTGGGGCGCTGATCGCTAGTGGCATGGCAATCTATTACATGTCGATGCTGATGTCTCCTGACGATGAGTGGAAACGCAACAACGTCAAGAATGACAACATGGGACAGTGGACTCGCTTTGCGCGTTTTCATATCCCCAATTCTGTTTCGCAGGCTGTTGGCATAGGGCGCGATGTTGTGTTCCAAGTTCCGTGGGGCTTCGGTCTCGGTGCGTTTGCAGCAATGGGCGCGCAGTTTGCCGGACTGACGGCTGGTGCGTCTTCGTTCAAAGAATTCTTCGGCAACGTGATAACGTCCCTTGCTGACTCGTTCCTGCCGTTGCCGCTGTCTAGAATTCCCCCCACAGAATCCCCGGTTAAGTGGGCGATTGATACGGTCACGCCCAGCGTTATTCGCCCCGGCGTTGAGTGGGTCATGAACACCAACGGTATCGGTCAAGCGATCAACAGCGCATCGACCCGGCGCATGGGGGATGCCTACACAGGCGGTGACCGTATCCCCGAAGTGTACAAAGACGCAGCGGACTACATGTTCAAGAGTACTCTTGGTTCTGTAGATATTTCGCCAAACACGCTTTACTTCTTCGCCAACAGCTATCTTGATGGCTTGGCTAAGCTTGGCGAAATTGGCTACTCATGGGTTGATTTGAATAAGAAAGAGAAGGCGTTCAATATCAAGACCGATGTGCCATTGTTTGGTTCGTTCTTCGGCGCTAAGGTCAACGTGGACTCTCGTGAGTACGGCGAGATGGAAAAGAAGATTCTTGAAATCGACAAGCGTATGAACACGCTAAAGACTCAGTACCCAGCCCTGTATGCAGAGTACGAAGCAGAGAACCCCCTGCATGGTCAGATAGTTGATGTTTACCGGAAGCGGCAGGGGAAGCTGAACAAACTGCGTAACGACGCCAAAGAGATTCGCAACATGCGAGACTTGTCTCCAAAGGATCGAGAGGAGCTGCTGCGTATTGCTACGATGGAACAGAACATCCTCAAGTATCAGATGGTGCAGGACTTCAAAGCCTATGGCCTAGAACGCTAACCAGTACGCCAAGTTCGAATCCCGATGTGCTCGTCCTTGACTGTGATGTAGCACTTCACTTTAATTTTGGCGCGCTTGGCCCCACTATCAAGGGCATACATCATCTCGGCTAGACGGAGCGTGGGGATGAAAAAGCTGTCCCCCACGTCCATGCCCTGAAAGTGGAACACCCACTCAGGCTCCGTTATCTGCGTTGGCGTTAGCAAAGAAATCATCGGGCAGCTCCGTCTTGAACCAGTACAGATAGGCGGGGTCTACGTGGATCGCGGCCTTCCAGCCGGTAGTCAAGCGCCCCTTCTTGTCGTCAATCAGCAGGTTCTTCTCGCGCATCTCAAACTCAAACTCGCGTGAACTGATTTGGCGCTCTGCCAAGTACTTCTTGAAGTCGGTCTTGGAAATTTGCATAAGGTTCTCGTCGCTGACGATGCGCCCTACGATCTGGCCACGCGGCTCCATAGCTACCTTGCCATCCTTGATGACCAGAATGTTGCCCAAGTTCTTGTTCACATAGTCGCCCAAGACAGCCGGGTAGTCGGTGCGGTTGACCTTGACGACCTTGTCCCTGATCGTAATCATCTCCAGCACAGCCTCATGGAACACACGGTCGATGTCGAGTTCGATGATGTTCTCCTTGTGCGCTAGTTCACCAACCATGCCAATCACGCTCATCAGGTTCTGGTAGAAGCGGTAAGTCACATCCTCACCAAACCCGCTGATGAAGCGCTCATCCCAATAGTTGATGCGCTCTCTGATGTAGTTGTCGCCCATGCGCAGGCCAGCTTGTATGACGCGAGGCCCGGAGTGTCCGTAGTTCAACCTGAACGCATCAAAGATGTGTTTGCCGATACTTGCGCCGCCTTCGCCTTCCAACAGGGCGGGGCGCTTGATAAACATCTCAATCATCCGGGCAGCTTCACCGTCAGGGTTTGCCTTGAGTATCTCCAGCTTGCCGTAGGCAGATTGGTTGGTCGTCATCAAGCCAACCATCGACGCAGACATCTCATGCTCACGTTCAGCATTGACCGAACCCTGCATGCGAATCTTGGCTTTGCCGTGAGAAATTTTGTGGATCAGTTGCGCCAGAATTTTTGGGTCTTTGTTTGATATCTCATCGACACCAAGCGGGATGTTGTGCAGGCCGAGGAAGCGACCCATCACGCCGTTGTCCGTAGCCTCCAACACACTAAGCTCTTTTGGATTGCCCCAGTTGCTCAGCCCAGCATACATGGCACCGGTCTTGGCGTTGCCCGACTTGCCCAGAAGGCACACAGTCACACCAGAAGTTGACGTGTAGGTCATGTAGGGAGATGCCAAGCCACACAGCATTGCAAACGCATGAAGCTCAAAGCCGGGCTTGTTCAGGTAATCCGCCGACTCACGCCAACGCTCGTAAGTGCCTTGGGGTACAAGAAACTTAGCGATGCCGCGCACGAAGGGCGATGCAGGGGCGTCAATTATCTGGCCTGTAGGCAGAATCTCCTTCTTCCCAATCACGAAGCTGCGGTTGGCCCACTCCGGGTCGCTGATGTCCTCAGACCAACCCATCTGCATGCGCATGATCTCTGCCTTGTCGGTCAGTTGCATGTACTGACCCCACTTGATTACGTAGTTCATAAGGTGCGGTAGTTTCTCCGCTGAGGCGAACACGCCGTTAGAGGACATGAGTGCTTTGAACTGATCTTGTGCATACACATGCTTCATGGGCACAAGAATTTCGCGGACTGGATCGCGCGGTAATTCCAAGCGCATTAGCAGGCATTCGCCGTCGTGCTTGCTGAACATTCTTCGGACGGGGAAAAACTCGTGCGGCAGCACAAGGATGGGGTCCTGCTCAATCTTCTCTCCCTTCTTGTTGTACTTGGCTGGTGGTTGGTAGTAGATGCCGCCGTTCAACCCTCGCATGAAGGGGTAAAGAAACTCCGGGAAATCAGGAACTGCTTGGGCACTCTCGTCCTGCCGAATTGATTCCTCTTTATTTGTCGCGGGGGCGGGCTTGAATTCTTTTCCGAGGACAATGGGGGAGGTGATCTTTCCTCTGTGCTGACATCCCTCGCAATGCTCTGGGTAGTTGTTGATGAACCATTCGCAGGTGCGTGGAGCAGGAAAGCGACTTGCTTTTTCTTCTGTATTTTCATAGTTGTATTCAGGGTGATCCTCAGACATCTTGTGGATGGCGGTGGCTCCATCGTCACAAAACTTCGCTATCGACAGCCCCGCCCACCACAGAGGCTCCTCCAGATTTGCAGCGTTAATCAGGATGTTCGTGATCTGGTTGCACCCCACGCCGCTAAGACTCTTGTCAGCTAAGACTTCGAAGGTCTTGGCAAAATTGTCCAGCTTGAGCATGGCGCGCGTATCTTCGTCCAGCCCCTTCGCAACGCTAGCCAGCACGTCCTGCTTCTGAAGCTCTGGCTCACCCAAAAATTCTTTCATCTCATCCCAGCTATAGACTGGGAAGTCGTCTGTAACAAACGAGGTAGGGCGCTTTGCCCCTGTCTTGTGGTTGTATGTCTCGGGACAGCGCATGATTCGCGCCGTGTCTGCTGATACCGCTGGGTCGATGTGTGCATGCGCGAGGCACAGCGCCTTGAACTTTTCAGCGTAGGGCTTCCACTCTGCCGCTGGTACATCGCGGTCAAACAACCAGTACGCATGCGCACCGCCGCCAGAGTCAATCACAACTGGATCAGGGAGATTGGCAGTGGCTTGGAGTTTGTACAGCGCGACGTGCGCTTCTTCTTTCGAGGCGTATGCCTTGCCTTCACCTACGTCCAGATCAATAAAGAACGAGCGCAGTGCGATGCAGTCATCAGCTTTGCGGCTATGCCCTTCAAATGTCCCCATCGCCGTGAAGAGGTCATAGCCTTTGTCCTTGAGCTTCTCGATTGTTTCGAGAACTCCGTCGAGCGTCTTTGAGAAGTGGTGCTTCATCCGCCCATTCATGGCGGCACCGACACAATAGACACCCTGACTTGGTAATGCTTTCTCGTAGAATTGTTTTAACATGTCTCGTCAGAGTTGAAAAGAGCGGCGCTAGGCCGCTCGGAAAGATGACCAACCCTAGCTGGCCTACGTCAGATTTTTCGCCCAAGCATCTCCTCAATGTATGCCTTTGCAGCGGCAGTGTTCTTGGCAGGCAGGATGCCTTTGTCGATATCACTTTCAATCAAGTCAGTAAAAGTCTCAATCTTCAGTGTGTTCTTGTGGCGGATGGGCTTGCCACGGAACCAGCTAAAGACAGTCATACGAGTCACTTCCAGCGCGACTGCAACGTATTTGGCAGGGAGGTTGGCCTTTACGCAAGCAAGCGCTAGTGCAGTGCCAACCTTGTTTGGGTTGGCCTTGTGCAACTCAATCAAAAAAGCTTCGCTGTATGTCCGTGGCATTCCCTGTCCTTACTTCTTAGACCACTTCTTGACCACGTCGGAGATGTTCTTCTCCTCGACCGCAGCTTTGGTGGATTCGCGCTTGATTGGCTCAGGCACATCGCCAACTTCCTCGCGCACGTTTTGCGGTGCAGCGACTTCGGCTTCGCCAGAGCTATCGCTCTGATACACGTTCATCTTGATGGCTGATTCTGCGGCGGCGCTTTTGGCCTGCCGTGCAATCACTTGCAGATCATCATCGGGCACCTTGCCTGCGGGGCTGAACAGCACCTTGGGCGTCGGAGATTTAGTGTCAAACGCCATTCGGGTGATAACGCGCCCAGCCGATACGTTGTGAGACGCGAGGTGCTGGATGTACGGACGGAAAGGCCAACGGCCATTATCTTCTTTGCCGAACGCAGAGGTAGCGGGGAGCACCAACTGCATCACATCACCAGCGGGATCGTTGGGCAAAACCACAGCGGTGCGCCAAGACAGGCGGCAGGCAGTGCCCGTACCTTGTGCGCCAGAACCCTTGACGGACTTGGAGCAGTCGCCGCAGGTGGCAGCGCACGGGGTCTTGACTTCGGGATCGGGCTTCTCAGAGTCGGTCGACCAGCACACGGGGCTGACCTTCTGACCTTCTTGGTACGCGCCCTCGTAGTACATGCGCGAGGCTTTGTGCGCCATCTTCACGAAGATCACGTTCATGTGGCGATCCTCGATAGCGCCAATTTCCTTGCCGCCAGCGTACTTGCGGAACACACCGCCTTTGATAGAGATGCGCTTGTTCTGACGGGCACCACCTGCTACCGCAAGGGTATCTTCGTCGAGACCCTCAATGGGTGCCATCACTGCGCCGCTAAACAGGGTTGCGAGATCGTTGCTCATTTAAGTTTCCTTGGTTGACTGAACTTACTCAATTGGAGGGTTTGCGCACGACAATGGCGAATTCCCTCATCACATTCACACCGGGCGGCAGGCTCGTGTCCTTACGCTCGGCCATGAATTCCTTAAAGTTTGTCTGAGCAATCCTCTGCTCAAACAACTCTGGTACTCCGTTTTCCATGACAAACCTGCGGAAAGAATCTCCGTCCGCTACGGTGTATCGTTCGTTAAGCTTGCGGATCACAGTCCCGCTTGCTGTCCTGATGCTGCTAGCATTGTTCTCGTTGCATGCGACGAGCATCTGACTCTCCAGTGCCTGCATGTCCGCATACAGTTCTCGGTCGACAACCTTCCATTCGGCTTCGATCCTGTCTCGTTCGTTTCTGATGGTCAAATACGTTTTGACCAGCTCTTCAAGATTGACTTCTTGGACTGTCTCTTCACTCATAGACCTAACTCCTGTTTGTACAGATCAACCAAGCTCTCGTGCATGTCGACCTTGTTCTGGAGCATCGTGTAGATTCTGCGTTCAGCCTCCGACCCTTGCAGGTGGACGACTGTCATGCTGTTCTTCTGCCCGACACGGTCGATACGCGCGATACATTGCAGGTAAGTTTCTACGGACATGACTGGCGACCAGAACACAACAGTGTTGGCGGCAGTCAGCGTCACGCCGTGCGATGCAGCTTGCGGTTGAATAACTAGAACTCGTGGGTTCGTTTGCGTCTGGAACCGGTTGATGATGTCCGAACGCGCTGAGGCTGATACTGCTCCGTTGATTACTTCGTTGGTGACTCCTTGTTTACTGAGATAGTTGGAAACAATTTCGATGGTGTGGGTGTACGGCACAAAAACGATGACCTTGTGTTCGGTCTCGTCAAGCACCTCCATTAGCGCGTTGAACCGTGGCGATGCATCGAACTCCACGACCTCTTTGGTGTCGGTATAGATTGCTCCGCCCGACAGTTGCAGTAACTTGGATAGCATCGCTGCCGCATTAACCGCGCTAATCTCTTCACCTGCCGCGCTGATAAGCATCTCCTTCTTGAGCATCTTGTAGTACTGCTCAACTTGGGGGGACAGCGGTACCTCGCGTGTTTGGTACATGACTTCGGGGAGGTCTAGGCAGTCGGCCTTCTCGTAGCGGATCGCGGGCTGGAGCGCCTGAAAGACTGTCGTCTTTGAATCTTTGCGCGGTGCCCACTGGAACCGCGAGACGGCCAGCATTACCTTGTCACGCCATGCACCAAAGAACTTGGGTACACCGCTGGGGTTGACCAGCTTGGCTAGCCCGTATGCATCCAGCGGAGACTGCGAGGCGGGGGTACCGGTCAGCATCCACAGGCGCGTCGAGGGGGTGATGAGCTTTGCCAAGGTTTTCCAGCGTTTGGTCGAAACCGTTTTATAGGCGTTGGCTTCGTCGACCACAATAAGGTCAAACCCTACTTTACCAATCTCTTCGGCTACTGTCCCCACCCCATCGAAGTTGATGATGACAAACTCGTAGCTGCCCTTGATGACCTTGACCCGCTTGTCTGTAGCGCCATGCGCCACACCGACCGTGCGATGCATGGCTGTCTTGAAGATGTCTGCCTGCCATGCGGAGTACATGATGGACAGCGGACAGATGACCAGCACCCGCTTGACCAGCCCCTGATTCATCAAGTAGTCAGCCGCCCAGATGACCGAGGAAGTCTTGCCGGTGCCTGCCTCGTTGAAACAGAACGCACGGTCGCGCAGCGCCAAGTATGAAGCGGTAATCCTCTGGTGCACGAACGGGGAGTAGAGGCCGGGCCAGTCGTAGTCTTTGTCCATCGGGCTTGGAGCTTCGCCATAGAGCCTCACAAGCCGTTGCATCTCTTCGATGCCCCAATACACGGCGACCTCAGCGGTATTGCCATCGTTCTTGAGTACCTCTACCCGGTCGATGTGCCCGACCAAGAACTGCAAGTCCGACGACGGTATCTGCATGTGGACAATTGTGTCCTCCACTACATTCATAAACTACCCTTCACTGTGTTTATACGAGACCCCTTACGGGGGTCAGTCGGTCAAGCCAAGCGCGGAGAAAGTTTTACCAACGCCACCTGACTGACACGGTTAATCCGGGCGGCTAATCTGCAATACTCCCGGTTTTGCCCACTCGTGCCTTACAGCAAAAATCATTTCTTGCGTTCCCGCTTGCTCGTTTCGGAGACAAGGTTGCTCTTGGAGTCTCTCTTGAACGAACGATTAGCGGATGCAGACACGATGCGCAGCCCATCTTTGTTCATGCCACCCTTGTCAAGCGCAACAACGTGCGCTACATCTTTGCCTTTCCGAGCGGGGGACACTTCTGTCACTGTGCCGGTATCGCGTTTGTCGATCTTCCTTCGTGCACGTTGGCGCTCCATACGGCGATCAAGTTCGCCTCGCGCCTTCTGTTGCTGGTACTCTTTTTTATACGGCCTCGGCTTGTTTACGTAGGGCATGGGATTGCTCCTTCATGTGTTTGACTGAATTGAGGGTCAGCTTAGCCTCTGCAATAGCCACAAGCAACTGCTCAATTGCATCGTCGTAGTCGTGGTTCAGCAAATGATTATGAGCTTCTTTCAGCGCCTTTTCCGTCATCATCATCGGATAAGAGTAGTCGACCACTGCTTCAATTTTCATCGTCTGTCCTTGTAGTATTCGCACGTTTTCACGGGGCACCAACCGCACAGCGGGGTTGGGTTTGGGTTCCACACGCCTGTCTCCATAGACGCCTCTAGGCGATTAAGGTCAGGCCGGAAGTTGTCCCACAGTTCTTCAATCTGATCTCGGGTGTAGGACTCATCAACGAAGCTGTTGCGTGTGATGAACAGCAGCCCCGCTTTGATCTTCTGCAACTGAGGGAAGTGGGCAAACGCCATCAACGCCATCAGCTTTAATTGATTCGGGTCAGGATACTTGTTGCTTCCGGTCTTGTAGTCGACGATGTAGCCTTGATCATTGTCCACGATCAGCAAGTCTACGATGCCTCGCACCCAGCGGTCTGCATCACCAAACTTGCATGGTTGTCCATTAAGCAGAAGTGCCATCCTATGCTCAGGGTAGCGAATGCCGGGGATCGCTAGCAGTTCGTCCAGCACAGGCTGGAAGTGTTCATAGTCCTTGGGTAAGGGTTTACCCTCGCCTACATAGTCCTCGCAGTACTTATGCACCTGCGTCCCAAACGTCATCTCGTAGGTCACCCGCTTGGTGAAGTTCTTAAGGACCTTCACTTCGTTGTACTGCCGTGGGCAGTTGATGTACTCTTTGAGAGACGAATAGGACCAGTTGAGGTTCATGGATTGTCCAATCAAGTTTTACTTATCCTAGCACTCGCCGTAGCTTTGCGCAAACTTTGCCTCGCAGGCTACGGGTAAACCATTAGCCCATGCCGGTGGCTCGGACATGCACTCGACGATGTAGGCAAGCGCCTCATCCTTTTGGTCCTCCGGTACGACGACCACCGCCGCATCGTGGACCGTGAGTTTGACTGCGTAGCGCTTCTTGATCTTGAGCATCTGCTGCCCGACGACGATTCGCGCCAAGGCTTGCACAACGTTTTCGACTAGCGCCCCACCCCACAGTGGCACTGGACCTTTGCGGCTTGAGTACACGTACTTGCTCTTGGCTTCGGATGTGTCGAGCTTGAGGTCTGGGTATCGAATGTACAAACCATTGGGCAGACGTATGCCCTCCTTGTCAACGATCAGGCATTTGTTTTTGCCGTAATAGAACGGCTTGGTGTTGCCCCAATCAGCCATCGTCTCAATCGCCTCATCGCCCTCGCGCCACAGGTCGATCACCGCATGATTCTTGTCCCGGTACACGCCCACGATACGCTTGGCTTCTTCGTCATCCACCACGGCTCCGGGGGGTGTAGTCTTGAGCGTGTGCTGTAACTTCATCGCTCCAGTGCCATAGCCCAGCCCAAGGATGCAGGTCTTACCCACGAACCGTTCGACCGGGTTGGCCTTGGAGATGGGGCGGTCATAGATGTCCGTGGCAAAGATGGAGTACACATCTTCACCCTTGCGAAACTGCTCGACCACATCGTCCTGCCCAGCTAGCCATACGAGAATGCGCGCCTCAATCTGAGAAGAGTCACAGTTGATAACGATGTGCCCTTCGGGGGCGACCACAGCGTTCTTGAGCGCCTTCTTTTTCTTGTCCCGGCTAGGCAGGTTCTGGAAGTTAACCTTGTCACTGCCTGCCCAGCGTCCCGTGTGTGCGCCGTAGTACTTCAACGGGATGGGCAGCTTGCCCTCGTTGCGTTTGCCTATGTCGATGAATCGTTCAATGCGCGACTCTTCAATGGTGGATTTGGTGCCCAGTCGAACGGCGCATAGTTGTTGGATGAACGGGTCTTCAAGCTCAGTGAGCGCCAGAAACCCCTCATCGTTCTTAGCCAGTGCATAGGTGTCTTTGCCTGTAGTCTTGCTGACTTTCATCGGCGGGTCGATGCCGTTGTCTTTGAGGATATTGGCAAACTGTTTGTTGCTTGCCAGCTTCTTGCGCACCGCCTCTTCGGTGTCACATTTAAGTTTATCCATCAAGCTCTTGAGAAGTTCACTCTTCTCCTCCTGCACTTCCGCTAGTCTCTCGTGAAGCAGTGCGTCATCCACCTCAAACACAGGCTCGGTAAACATGCGTAGTGTCATGTCGATAAGCTCAAACTCATCATCTGGAAGCGCGCTTGCCAGCATTTTGAAGAGCCTAAACGTGAGGTCCACATCGTTCTTGCAGTATTCACCGTACTGCGCCAGTTCATCGGGGGCAAAGTCTTTGCGGCTCTTGCCTTCGGCGGCAATTACTTCGTCACCCTTCTTGCCAAGCTCATAACGCTCGGCTAACTTAGCCAGCGACCCGCCAGCCTCCACGCCGTGCAACGCGCGCGCCATGCTCAGAGTGTCGAACATGAAGGCTGGCTTGATACCGTAGTGCCAACTAAGAATACATCCGTCGAACAGCGTGTTGTGACAAAGAACGGCTGCCTCGGACCAGTCAATCGTGAGCAGATGTTCTTTGATCTCATCATGTGATCCCGAGAACCAAGTCTCGGGCTCGTCGTCCACCTTCACGGCAACGCCAATGACTTCAAACCGCGAGTCACGCACATACTCCTCGGTCGTCTGGTACTTGAAGCCTAGCTTGATCTTGTTGTCGTAGTAGGTTTCAAAGTCGAGCGTGATCAGACTCATAGAACTTTGCCTGCCTTGGAATACACCGAGAACTGACGCACATTGATGATATTCTGCGCCTTGCTAGATAGATTGGGGATGGTGCCAATGGATATCCCCTGAGCGCGGTTGCGCTCGACCACCTGAGTCTGGCTCTGCGACATCGTCGCGCCATGCCCACGGAAGTGAGGGTCTTTCAGGAACACCGACGGGCTATGGTCATGCTTCCACATGAACGGGCTGTCAACGGGGCATCTGCATTTCTTAGCGGTCATTTTTTTCTTTCAGCTTGGCTTCGACAGCCTTAAAAATAGTTACATACCAACCTCTGTTTTCCCATAGTTCTGCCATCTCCTCCTCCGTCAGCCCCACCCACTCCCGCTCAGGTTTGAGCTTGGCTTTGATGGCTTCGATGAGCATCGCTTTGTCAAACGCATCGCCCTGCGGGTGTTGTATCCAGCGCAGGCACAAGGCTAAGAGTTCTCTCTCAGTTGGCATTGTTCTTCTCCTTCAGCTTGGCTTCAAGCCATTCCTCAAGTAGTGCATACAACTCGCCGCGCCGCGCTTGTCCAATGGTATGCCCGCCTTTTATTAACGTCTCGTCAGTCATCCCATCAGCAAAACATTCTTTTGCTTCAAGGCGAAATTCATTCTCGGTGCGCGTCAGTTTCCAGATTTCGCCCGTGAACGTGATTGCAGAAAGATGTTCATCCATTGTTCTTCTCCTTGAGCCTTGCCTCCAGCGCGGCAACCATGTCCACCACATACGGGCGGTTTGCCAGTGAGATTTCCTTGGCCTCCTCTTTCGTCAGCCCCACCCACTCCCGGCGCTGCTCCGGCTGCGCCAGCCGCTCGCGCAGGGCGGTGATTGCTGGCTCTACTTTGTTTGACGCACAACGCCATGAAATGCCCGTATGCGGGCCTTGATTGTTTGCTCCTTCGTGTACGTACTCCAGCGCCTCCAGCGCCTGTCTGAGAAGGTCGCGGTCAGTCATCGTCATCCTCGTCTTCCGTGTGGTCAGCGATCAGTTGCGCTTTGATAATCTCTAAGCAGCCCAGCACGGTAGAGACCACCAGCGTCTCGTCGTATCGATGGATAACCTCAAGCAATTCGTCGGTCAGGTTCTGGGCAATGTCCCCAACATATTTCATTTCGTTTCTCCTCTTGCGCGGATGGCGGCGGCGCATGAATTGCACCCGTCCATCCAGCCGTCCGTGTGCGTATCTTCATAGTTCTTGAAATCCTCGTAAGGATCGCTGCATTCCTCCTCACACACCTTCGCACACGCCTCGCGCTCGGCTGCTGCACCGGCGGCGAACCCTTCCTGATAAGACATGAAGCGGCTCGGATCGATGTTCGACAGCGTATGCGCGGCGACAAGGGCGGCGAAGCGTTCAAGATGACTTTCCATGCCTGTAAGGGTGCAAGCGCCTGAGTAGTGCATCCCCGCTGACCGCGCCATCTTGATGATGTGGTCGTTGTTCGGGAATACCCAGCCTCCTATTTCTTTCTCAGTTGGCATTGTTCTTATCCTAGAAAAGTGCAGGTTCAACGGGCGCGCGCTCGTGCGGCGTATCTGGGAAGCGATCCAAGTCAAGGCGCGTGAAAGGCCACCATCGCTTAAGTTCCTCTTGGGACAGGACTCGCTCGTTTTTGGATTGGTGTTGGTTCTCTGACCGGGACTTCTTTCGTGGTGAAGCTGTGGTCGTTGTAGCAGTTGCGTCGGCGGTAGGGCGTACCATTTTTCATCCTCGTTTGTTTTACTTCTGTAGGAGCGCCACACAGGGGGCACTTCATCGCGCTTGTAGCCTTTGCTTTTGTGCGGGTAGTATCGGACCCCAACCAGAGTTCTGCTGATATGGTTCCTGCGGATATGGGTCCTGCGGAACCGACCCGAATGCGGAAGGCCCGAACAGCGATGCGTCCTCACCCGCTAAGTGTTTGAACACGCGCTCGTTGAATCTGTTGATGTGGAGGACGCTGAGTGCGCTCTCAATCGCGGCCTTGTCCTCTTCAGGGAGGTATGGCATTGCGTCGGTGATGATGCGGTCCCAGCGATGGGACCCTGCGCCAAAGAATTCTTGGGGGTTATCCTTCATGCGTTCAAGCAATACAACGGTGCCAGCTTGCATGGCCATTCCTTAAGATAGTGGGGACTGGTATCAACCTAGCGCCCCACGGGGGGGTGGGACGCTAGGTTGGGCTTTTGAGGGATGGTTTAGCTACTGACAGCGATCTCGCGCTCCAGATACCACTTCGCTTTCTTGAGGTTCTCAAGGCGGTCACCCTTGTGGTCTGCGCGGGTGATGTACTTGACCACATTGCCGAGGCGATAGTTCAAGTTCTTGGCTTCGATGAAGTCAATCGTCTCAAGCCCACCGACCTTGTAGTGCGCTGGATGATTGACCATATCGGGTGCGGGTTGAACGGGCGCGGGTTGAACGGGCGCGGGTTGAATAGGTACGAATTTAATTTCTTCCCGGATACGCTTGCGCGCCAGCGACAGCAGGTTGTACGCATACGGACGAGTCACATGGAGTACGCGCGTCAGCGTAGCTGCCGTGAGTTCAGGGTCAGCCTTGAGCATGTTCACGGTCTTATCAACTTTGTTTTTCATTAGCCTTCTCCTTTTTGGTTTGGCGTTTGATGGATACGATCCCGGCACCATGCAGGGATCGCGCAGATTGCATTTCGTCGGCGTACAGATACGCCATCATGGGTATGTTGTGCGGCTCTTCTCCTTTAATAATCAATCCAATCATGGCAAACCCAGCATGCAGGTCACGCAGGTTGCTTCGGTCCTCATCAGTCATAGGGCTTGACCATCCTCTCTAGTAATTCCACTAGCGCTTCAAGCCCAGTCTCATTGACCACGAGCGCCCGTCCCCCTCGTACATTGATACTCTCAATGTGCCTGTCTTGCAGGGCCGTGGTCTTGCCGTCCCCGGCCTTGGCTTCGATAGCTAAGAACCCACCGTGGGGTGGGACGCAACATACGAAATCGGGTACACCCGCGCTCCCATAGCCCGTGCCGATTGGCATCGTGAAATAGACATCGTATTGGTTGAGCAAGGCTTTGATCCTTGCCTTCACCTTGCCTTCAGGCGTTTGCGCCATGTTGTTCTCCTTTGAGTGAGTCAAGTGTTTCTCTGTCCACCACTAGGCAGAAATATGTTTCGCTCACACGCCAGCCAATCTCGTCAAAGTCAGGGGACATTGAGTTCTGGTAGACGGTCAGCTTCTGCAAACGGATTTCGCTTTCTAGTTTGTGTGTCGATGCCGCAAGGATCATTGCCATCTTCGTCTTGAGTGGATCAGGCAATGTGTCCTCGTCGTAGTACCGCACCAAGCCATCAGCTACATAGACCACATAGCGGTCGTCGATCTTCCGTAGAGGTAACCGTATGAGGTCCCACTTCTTTGTGTGAACGACAGGGCTGAGGTGCCCGATCAGGTGGAACATGGAGTAATCATCCACGCATGGTCGTAGTGCGTGGGGGCCGTGTTGTAGAAGAACACCGAGTCAAGGTTCTGGTCAAAGGTGTCCGTGACGGGTATGACTCCAGCCCTCCGTGGAGCGTTCTCATACGCGACCTTGACCATCGTCATCAACGGGATAAGTTCTGGCACATCCTCGTAAGAGCGATAGCGCTTGAACGGTGCAACTTTCTCGGACACTAGGACTCCATCACTTGACTTGACTAGCTTGTACTTGCCGATCAGGTAGTCGCCAAACTCATCAACACCAATCATCCAGAACGGGTTGAGGAACATGCGCTCACCTTCTTCTAGCTTCACCTTCCGCAGCTTATCAGCTTCCTCATATTTGTCAAGAATATCTTGACATTTATTTTGGTCTACCTTGACCCACTCACTATTAGGACTTCTACCTAGAGCCATGAGCAAGAGCGCGTGAACCTCGTTGGCATCAAGGTCAATACTCTTGTTGCTGTTGCCTAGACTGCGCTTGAGTTGCTCTACTGCGGTACTAGTATTCCTAGCCTTGCGATGCTCTAACTCAGCAGAAGACTTCACGACATTATGACGAGCAAGCGATGCCATGAGCGACGAGACTTTGATGCTACGGAGGGTCTCCTTGTCCTCGCGCGAAGAGCCACGCTCCTTGGCATAGAAGGGGGTTCGGAAGCAATACTCATTTGACACGGTAGGGCTGGGGTTCTTGCGTACCTTCTGCACAAACGCCTTGCCGACAGCGATGCCGTTGGGGTGCGCCATGAGCCACGAATCGTTGTCGGGTTCACCATACATCGGGGTCCGACGCACGACCTTCAGGTTGTACTTGAATTGAAGGTCACGCACGAGTGGGAACGCAGGTGACTGCACCAGCCTCGCGTAAGTCTCTTCATTCTGGAACCCGTCCAGCATGAATCTCTCTATGGTCATTTAATTTCTCCTTAAAAAGTTACAGTACGGGTAGCGGTCACACCGTACCCGAGCGATTCAATCTTCTTCAGCACATCGGGTGTGAGAGTCTTAGTCCCTGCGATCTGAGCAAACAGCTTGGCCTCGTTGCACACCGGGTAGTACATGACTTGCCCATACACATCGCGCACCTCCACCGTGATTGCCTTGGGGGATACCTCAACTGACTCTTTGTCCACTCGGGGGTCGTGACACACGCACCCCCTTTCCCAACAAGCGATGTCTACTCTCATGTGTATTGCTCCTTCTCCTGTCCGTTGACTATGATCTTCACACCCCAATCCGACTGCGGGAACTTCTCGCCGTATGGGTACACGCCGTATGGGTACACCTTCTCTTTGAAGATGCCGGGGTTCTCGTTGTAAAGGTCCTTGACCAGATGACGCTTGACGGACTCGTACATCCAGTCATGCGCGTTGGTCTCCTTAGAGCCATGCCAGTAGCGATTAACACCGGGGTTGTGGGCCATGTATTTCAGTTGCCTCAGGTCATACGCCATGCACAAGAGCAAGAACGCATCAAGCGGCGCGCTGTCTATGAGACCAAGCGCCCTTCTCTTCATGTCCTCGTCATAGCCGTACTTGCGCAAATACATCTGAGGGTCGACATCATTTACGAGTTGTTCAGCTACTGAAACTGCGTCACCTAGGGTCATAGACTTGAGCATCACCTTTGAGACTTTCAGAAGGTGCTCGTACCTACTCATCAGGCCCTTGGATGCCTTGCGGTCTACGCGCCTGAGAACAACCTCGTAGGGTTCAATCGGCTTCATCGACACGGCGTTGACCCGCATCCCTCTGTAGATTGGCTGGATACGAACTCCGTCGTTCGCCCTGGCCCTATACACCATCCCACCCATGCGTGAGTTAGTCTGAAACCAACCCCAAACACCGCTGGAGAGAAACATTCTGTCGCCTTGCCCGTACTGCTTGGCGTTGAACTCCAACTCGCCTTCCACAGTTGCGCCGGGACGCACCGTAGCCATGATGTTGGGCGAGGCGACATACTGTATGTATGTGCCAGAAGGAGTGTGCGTCACATTGCTACGCTTGCCGGGAGGGAGCAAGTCAACATCCTCTTTGGAGAGTGGCACGGTTGTCCACCGCTGTCCGTACACGATGTCGAACACCGTCTGCCCGTTCTCCTCTCGGGAGAGAAAGTACTTGGTGTTCTGCCTGCGGTTGAAGAGAGGGAACCTGTTTTGCGTCCCACGGTAGGGTGGGACCGTGCGCGTGATGCGCGCGAGTCTCTCGTGTGAAAAGGTAGCCATTACTTTCTTTCTCCTTTGGTTAGTTCATCAATCCATGCCAACACATCACGCCACAGTTTTGGCTGCTGCGTGTTGCTACTCAACTTCTCGATGCAGTAGAGGTGCGCGAACGCGCCCTCCGATGCGATGAGTTCCTCGGCTATCTCTTTTGAAATGCGGTGCCGTGCTCCGGGTGTTACATCCATGCTGTATGCGATTTCCTGTAGGCACCTCGCCAGCGACTTTTTAGTCAGCGGTTCAGTCATGCTCCATCACGACCTTCTTACCGGGGACAGCGATGCCTTTGTTCGAGGTAATCATCCACAGCGTTGGGCTAGAGATGTCCCACTTGATGTCGCTCTCGACATGCCCGTCGGTGAACACAAGGACACACTCAGCTTTGATGTTCTCCTTGTTGATGTACTCGCTGACACAAGAGACTCGCGTACCACCACCGCCCAGAGGCTTGAGCAATCCCGCGATGTTCTGGTAGTCAGACTGGAACACTTGCTCACCATGCACAGCCGTATCCCACCACAGAACACGAACCCTGTCGGGAACACAGAGGTCGCAAATAGATGCCAGTTCCGTGGCGAACTCAGTAAGCTCCTTGCCACCAATGGAACCCGAGGTGTCGATAGCCACGACAATCTCACCGATGGTCTCGTTCTCTACGCTTGGCATGTAGATGTCATTCGCCATCTGCCGCTTGTTGAGCTTGCGCCAAGTGAACTCATCCTTGCCTTTGATGGACGCGCTCACGAAGTCACGCAACGCCTCACGCCAATCGACCTTTGGCTCCAACAAGTCGCTGATGACACGGGGCAACTTGGCTCCCATCCGCCCAGCTAGCATCCCACCCTCGCGTAGAGCTTTATCTATGGCATCGTTGATCTCCTTGATCTCCTCGTGGCTCATGCCCTCGACGATCTTGTCGAAGTCATGCTCGTCTTGCTTGGAGATGTCATAGACCTTGCCGTTGACCTCAACGGTGTCCCACTCTTGCTCCTGCTCCCCACCTTGCCCCCCACCCTCGCGTGGGACGCTATCTTGCTCGTCATTCCCGCTACCGCTACCACTCTGTCCGTTAGGGCAGGGCTTGCCCGGTTGGGGCTTCTGCTTCTTGGGGTTGGGTTTGGCGTGTTGCTTGAGATAGTTGTAGACCTCACGCATCGACCAGTTGTGGAACATCGGGTCATAGACCGCGCCATCGGGCAGGCTCACGATACGCTCGGACGATCCCCCAATGCACCCTTTGGTGTTGACGATGATGTCATTGACCACAAAGTCAGCGGCGAGGTTCGCCATCTTTGCGTTCTCTTTGAACATACTCTTGCCGAACGGAATCTGCTTGAGCGCCACATGAAGGTTCTCGTGCAGGATCAGACCACGCACCTTGCTCTCGTCGTTGATCTCGGACAGGAACGGCGCGCTGTATCGCTTGTTGATGCCATCGGTGTAGGCGGTGAACTGCCGGTCCTCCACGGTAGTCTCGCCCATGAGCATCACGCCTGCGTACAGGGCAGTCTCGGGGTGCTTCATCAGCGCCACATGAGCGCGTTTGATGCGGGTCTCTTGCTTGGTATTAGCCATTACTTTCTCCTTGGTTGAATAGAACCCCACGGGACCGTGGGTTGTTACTTGCTCAGAACATCTCGTGGTTGTTCTTGGCCCACTCTGCGATCTTCAGGTTGTTCCGCGCGAGGCGAAGCGCCTTGGGGTTACGCATCATCATGGTGAAGAACACAGCCTGAACCTCGCTCGACGGAATACGCTCGACGAACTGCATGAACTTGGTAAGCTCGTCCTGCGTTGCCAGCGTGTCGACTGCCTGAAACATAATCATCAGTTGCGCGCTCACATCCGTGGGTACGGCTACGGACTCCGGTGCCTTGATGATGTCCTTCACATCAGTCAGCGATTTCTCCAGCGAGAGGAAAGCCGCCATGTCTCCGGCCGCAGACGCACCGATGGTGCCAGCCAGTGCAACTTTGACTGCGTTCTCGCTCATCCCATCGCGGTTACGCACGATGACATCAGCCTTTGCCAACGAGCGCGGCGAGACAAACGAGAGACTCGTCATTGAAGGCTTGAAGATGTACGGGTTGTCCTTCTGGTCCTCGCCCTCGGTGTAGGACGCGAGACAGCGCGGGAACATAGCGACCCACGCACGGATGACCCGAGAAACACGGGCACGCACGATGCCGCCGATGGTGACTGATTCACCAGCCCACTCAAGCCACTCGTTAACGGTTGGTTTTGCCATACGCATGATGCACACACGATTGCCTGCGTGCGCCAGCATGGAGTCACCGACACCATCTGTTGAATTGTTAGAGGTTGCAAACACTACGGACTTGGTGCCGTCAGCGCCAACGGGCAGAGGCTCGTCGCCCACCATACGCTCCAGCATCAGCCGGGTGAAGATCACCTGCAACAACTTGGGTGACTTCATAAACTCGTCGAGCAGGATGACCTTGGGCTTGCCGTTGCTCAGTCGGAACAGCGATGACACATAGTACTCAAGGCTCTTGGTCGCATGGTTGGGAATAGTCATACCAATGTCCGACATGTCCTTGACCGGGCAGTCGACATAGATATAGTCGAACTTGTCCTCGGGGAAGTCGTCACCGGGCTTGCGCCACTTGTCCCCGTTGTCAGCGGCGATCATCGCCAAGAGGGATGTCTTGCCACAGCCCGGCTCGGACTGAATGACCGGAGTTAGCTCCCCACCGATGAGTGGGATGATCTTGCGAAGCTCGTTGATGGACACGGTGTTGACGAATTGAACTTTAGACATGATTGAAAACTTCCTTTACTGGTTGGGAACTTAGTAGTCTCAGACGCAGTTGAACGCGCCGAACTTGGACAGGATACTGTCCACATCCTCCTTGACTGACGAGCGCACAGCGTCCGACTCGCGGATGGCTTCTGCATCAATGCCAGACAAGGCTTTCTCCAACGACGCTCTCGCTTCCTCCAAGGCGGGGTCGTTCGTAAGGTTGAACTGCTTGAATGACTCGCACATCTCTTTAGCTTTGAGGATGGTCGTGTCGTAAATTTTGCGCTTCTTGATCTTGGTCTCGCCCGTGTTGTCGTCGATGCCAAGCTCGTCGAAGCCACAGCAATGGCTAATGGACTTCATAACCTCGGCGAACCTTGATTGCTGGTCCATCATCACATGGGAGACTATTTCCTCAGCTTGCGCCTTGTAGGTCTCCATCAGGTCGTCTGCAATGTCCTGAGCGATAGCGCACCGGAAGTCGTTCATCGGGACCTCCGACACGAACAGCCGAACGCCGAATTTCGATGCCAGTGCCGCGCGGTCGGGGTAATCGTCGCGGTTGAACATGTCGCCCAGCCCTGCCGCTTTGAACGCCATATCGCTAACGATGCTGTCGTAGTCAGCCAAGAAAGCTGTCAGCAATGCATTGAACTGCGACTCATGCTGGCTGTACTCTTGCTTGAACTTGGGCATGTCCACGCTCGGCAGGTAATCCTGTGAGTTGTTCCAGCGATAGGTGCGCCGCTTGACCCAGTTGTAGATGGTCTGCCGATAGTTGGTCAGCGCCTTGTGCTTGGGGTGATCTGCCAGCAGGTTCTTAGTGTACTTGCCCGCGTTCTGATGAGCATTCTTTGCGCCAGCAACCTCATTGCTGATGGCGCGGTCTTGCTTGGTCGCTGACCAGACATTCACATCGACGGACACCAACACGCCAGAAGTGGCGAGGCTGATGATCTGCTTGGGTTTTTGTAGTTCCATGTTCATAGCTTTCTCCGTTTGATTTCAAACCCCACGGGTGCGTGGGACTCTAGTTAAGGTCGTTCACAAGACGCTTCCCGACCAGCCATTAGTATAACACAACTTGACATATGAGTCAAGCGATTCACTCAAGTTTTTTGTGTAGTTCTCCTTCAGAACTGTTGCGGGGGAAACTCGAAATGGTCGAACGCACCGTCGATGTCGTGAGCAAGAAGCTCCAACTGCTCCCACCACATTGGCCCTTCCCAATCGTCGAACATCGCCCAGCGCATCGCACCAAACTTATCCAACACTTCCTCCACGGGGCCGTGGCTCTGGCCTAGTGCGTCGTAAATCTCCACGGCGATCTCGTAGTCGCCGATGTTGGAGCAGAACATTCTCACGGCGGCGGCTTTTGCCGCATCGCTGATCTTCATCACGGCCTCCATACAAACATGTCCAGAAGAAGGACGACAAGCGCCAGCAAAAACACTACGCGCTCGACTTTCTCAACGGGTGTGAGGTTCATTTCGCTTTCTCTCTTTCTCCTCGTACTCGCGCAAGGCTTTGCGCCCAGCGGCGGTGAGTCGGTTAACTGCTATGAGATTCCCGTCTGATCGACGGACTGTCTCGCCCTTGTCCAGCAGCTTGCGTGTCCGCAGCGACCAGTAGGTGTTCCAGCTTCCACGCTTGCTGTTGTACATCTTGAACCCCCATCCCTTCTCGAACATGCGGAGCATGAAGATTTGGTTGGGGCTTAGGTTCATTCCCATGCCTCCCTTCTTTCCTGATAGTGTGCGTTGAGTACCATGTGGATGTCATACGCGCCGCTGTTGCGCCCCATGCCTTGCTTGTCCGCATACTCACGCGCCTCAGCCTCGGAGTCGAAGAACCCATACACATGGGTGGGTGAGTTGGGAAAGTAGTCAACGATGACCCATTGACCTGTTTCCTCGTCGGTGTCGCTCCATGTTTTCATTTTGTCTCTCCTGCTTTCTCTAGCGCTTCAACCAACTCAGACAGGCGATACAGGACAGGCTCCAACACTTTGTTGGCGTTGTATGCGCAGTCAATCCCACCCATGCCCAGTATCTCTTTGGCCTGCCGCACTCTGTTGAGTACAGGACGTAGCTCGTCTGCCACTAGCAAATTGAGGGCGCGGTCTTGCGGTTCATTTGTCTGCTGTTTCATCGCACCAGCCCTCCCTTGTTGTTGATGCCTTTGAGGTCGCTCATGTCTGTGCAGAGGAAGTAATTGCTCTTGTGCATGGGGACCACGGTGCGGACCACTTGCTTGGCGACGACCTCGCCGCAGTCTTTGCACCACTTGTAGCCAAGCGCCCACCGACCCGTGGGGAACTCAGTACCGCAGATGCGACACTCTGGTTGATGGATATTCTGGTTCATGTTTACCTCTGTTCTCTATAAGTTGTTTTCTGTGCTTGTCAAGATCCGTCGGAAATCACCGGGGCATAAGCCACGCCGCCATCGGGCTCGTCGGGACATGGGTGCGCGGGACGCGCCGCCGCATGAGGTCAATCTTGAACTGGTTGGTTCTCGGTCCATCCTCGTGTCCATGCATGGGGATCAAGCCCATCTTGTCCCTGCCTGTCCCGGTCTTGCACATCCTCGCCCGGTCCAAACGCGCATCGAGGATCGTTGCAAGCAACTTGTATCGTCTGTAGCTTTTCTTCATGTCACGCCTCCGTGGGTGCGTAGCTAAGGGTCGTGAGGGGCACGGACTTGATGTAGTAGTCATGCGGGTTCTCCGAGAACTTTTCCCCCTCGTTGCAGATCCAGCAGTCGCGCTCTGCGATGTCTTGGTCGGTGTAGACCTCGACGGGGGTGTTGCCATTCATCAGCACATAGGCAACGGCGGTGGGGGATGGGACTTGGAATACAGAGTCAGCCATGAGTCTCTCCAATCAAAGTGTGAAATGAATCCCACGGGTGCGTGGGACGCTAGTTAAGGCCGTATGCAGGACGCATCCCGACCAAGCTCCATTGTATCATAACTTGACATATGAGTCAAGCGGATGGGTAAGTTTCTTTGGCAGGTGGCTTGTTCTGTTTGTTCTACGTGTTCTATTTTTTCACTTTTACTTATGGAACGGTGAAATGGGCGAAAGTGAAACGGTAAGTTTTAGGAAATTGAGGGAAAAGACTAAGAATAATAATAATAATGATATAAAAAATTAAGAGTGTTCCGTTGTTCTATGAAATTTGGGGGTATGACCCCCCCTTGGAGTGTTTTTGCGAGGGTAGAACAGATCGCACTTGCTCCGAAGCTTGTTCTGCCGTAGATGATGCCCAAACCGGGTACCCCCTCGAAAAACCGTAGAACATTAGAACAAAAACAAAAAAGTCAATGCTGACAAGGACTTGCGAGGGTTTTTCTGTTCTACGCGCGCGTTTTGTTCTACTCGTGTTTTTGGAACATGCTTAAAAAATAGGCAAAAACTATCGCCAAAGTTTTTCTAAATCGAAGTTTGGTGTCAAAAGATAAAATCTGATAAACTTTGGCGATGGAAACGGCCCGAAAAGATAAAATCTGATAAACTTTGGCGACGCAAAGCCGATCCCACGGATGCGTGGGACGCTAATTAAGAGGCTTGTCTCGCTTGCCACACGCGCTCTCGCCGCGCGCGGCGGCATATCACTGGTATCAATCCCACCCGGCGTACCGGGTGGGACTGTCTTACCTATCAGACCTTGTAGGCTTTCCAGAAGGCGGCGATACCAGCCTTGTACTTGGCTTCATTCGCTGTGGTGTCACCCCGACCAGCCTTGACCTTGACCGACTTGGCTTGTGCCTCAAACAGTTTGGTCAGGGACTCGGTGAAGTTCAGGGTTTCCCGACTTCTGTTCTTGTCCTTGTTCAGTATCTTGGTAGCGGCCCTCTTGAGGTCACCAAGTCGGTTAGAACAGTAATCGTTGGTGGTCTCACGCCAGTTCTTGACCAGCTTGTGCAACTCAGGGTTAGTACCAGCCAACTTGCCAAACTCCTGCGCTGAATAGGAGAACGCATACGCGACACCGATCTCGATTTTCTCGACCTTGGCATTGTCGAGTTGCTCCTGCGAGGGAAGGACATAGTGTCCGTTGATGACCGCATAGGTCACGGCAGGGTGGGTTTCGCTGTAGCGCAGTTGATACCCTGCGTACAGTTCAGCGCGAGATTCGGCGGGAATCTCGGCAGGAAAACCCTTGATGGTTGCAAGGGCGAACTCAGCTTGTGTGCTGAGGTGGTCGGCAGTTCGGGCCTGCTGATAGCCCATGTCCTTGAGGGACAGGTAGGATGCGGTCATATGACCTCCTTGGTTTTGCTTCGGCGGGATGCCTCTGCTAAGGTACATATAGCCGATGGGGGTGGCTTAAGTAAAGTCCCACCGATCCGTGGGGCGCTAAATAAGGGCCTTGCGCTCGGTCGCACGCGCTCCTCGCGCGCGAAGACATATCACTGGTATCAATCCCACCCAGCGAACTGGGTGGGATCGTTCGGGTTGGTTACTTAGACCATTCCACTAGGAACGCAAGCCGCGCGGCTTCGAACCGATCAACTTTCGCAGTGACGTCCCCTCGAGCTTTAGCTGACTTCAGTCGACCGGGAGCGGTTTCCTTTAGCCATGTGTCGACGAACTCGCCAAAATCTTTGTTGGCAGTACGTACCCGTTCTCTCCCTTCGGATAGGATTTTCTTAGCGGCTCGCTTCAAGTCACTCAAGCGATTCGAGCAGTACGTAGTGCACTTTTCCCGAATCACTTTCACAATGGCATGAAGTGCCGGGCGGGTATTAGCAAGCTTCCCGAATTCTTGCGATGTGTAGCTGTACGCATACGCTACGCCAATGGAGATTTTTTCCACACTGTCGTTAGCTTTATGTTCGTCAGTAGCCAGAACAATGTGATCATTGACGACGGCGTACGTCTTGGCAGGGTGAAGCGTATCAAACTTCATCCGATAGCCAGCGTAGAGTTCGTCGCGGGTTTCCTCGGGAATCGTTTTGGGGAAGTCAGCGACAGCCCCGAGTACGTAACGTGCGAACGATTCCAGAGTGGTGTGCGCTCCGGCTTGTTGGAATGCGCCGTCTTTCAACGACAGGAATTGCGGCTCAGCCGCTACAACTTTCTTAGCCATGTTCAATCTCCATGAAATGAACGATTGGAAAACGTCAGAGCAGAATTGCTTGCTGACAATGTGTATGTAGCTGATGTGGGCTGTTAAAGTAAAGCCCCATCGACGCGTGGGACGCTAAATAGCGTCGCGCCAGCCACTCACGCGCAGGCCGCGCGCGGGGACATATAACTGGTATCAAAGGGAGCCGAAGCTCCCAATGACTAGCTGCGCGGGTAGCGGCTGTAGTCAGCGCCGTCTACCTTGGCACAGAACGTAGCGCGTGCAACCTGCAACCGTATGTCACTGCGCACCCTGCGTATTTCCACATAGGTGGGGTAACCGCCACTCCTCATGACAGCCGTGCTGTTACTCGCCAACACAAAGCCCAGCTTGGTGGGCGCGAACAATTCCATCTGATACATCACTCTCTCCTAGTTGTGGGGCGGCTTGCGCCGCCCCGGTTGATTACCGCTGACCGTAGTGGTGTTCAGCGTGCTCTTTCCACCCATTCCCACGGGCGGTCATCCTAGAGGCTACCCAGATAGCCCAGATGTTCTCTTTACCGTAGTGCCAGAGGCAATACCAAACACCGTAGCGTTGGTAGCTACGAACTACGTCAAAGATGTTGAGAACCTTCATCACTCTCTCCTAGTTAGTGGGGGGCCGAAGCCCCCCGGGGGTTAGCGGTAGTAGCGCACCGCGATGCGTCGACCAAACAGGTCGGTCACCTTGCTGAACACATCAGCCTTTGGGTAGCAGTAGAGCCACTGAAGGGCCGAGGACTTGGACCATGCGGTGTGGGTAATCCGCTTGTCTCCCCACAATATGCTGACTGTGTACA
>Ga0222712_10001019_pt1 | contig 35860 bp, 36 predicted proteins | sample C33_657DmetaG_FD_165043 | JGI IMG/M metagenome (GOLD analysis project Ga0222712, IMG submission 165043) | Estuarine water microbial communities from San Francisco Bay, California, United States - C33_657D | ecosystem: Environmental > Aquatic > Marine > Unclassified | place: USA: California... | reverse complement strand
AAGCCCCGGTTGAACTTTGTAGGAGGGCCGCCTTCGGCCCGATGCGAGCTCAAGCTGCGCACCGTGCTTGTTCAAGGGCACTTTCGCCGCGAGGGCGCGGCTCCCACCCCCACAGCCACCACCGCTAGGGGCATGAGGCGCCAGCGCCTAAAATACCGCTTTTACCGAGATTGCCAGCGCCATGCCCATCTTCCGTCGTCCCGACTACACCTCAGGCATCACCAACTTCATCGAGCAGCTCAAAGCCAGCGAGCCCGATCTGGAAGCGCGCCAGCGTCAGGGGCGCTCGATCTGGTGGGAGCAGCCTGTCGACCGGACTGATCAGCAGGAATTCGCGCAGGGCCGGGTTCGGCAAAAGGGCTATGTGTATCAAACCACCGGCCACCCTAACAGCCAGTAATTGACGGCTCACAGCACGCACAACGCACCTCCCGAACCGCCCAGACTGCCGGCTGCATCTTGAACGTCGATCCGTCCCCGGGGCCGCTACCCGCTGACAGCCCTGCGAGCGCGGCTCAGGCCGAGCTGCCCATGGCCCTGCCGGTGCCGGTCCAAGCGCGTGCCGAGGATACCGATGGCCCGGTCATTGCGGCCATGCCGGAGGTGGTGGACCAGGTCGCACTGGCCAGGCTCTACGGCGAGCCGCTGTTTGCGCTGCCGCAGGACCTCTACATTCCGCCCGACGCGCTGCAGGTCTTCCTGGAGGCCTTCGAGGGCCCGCTGGACCTTCTGCTCTACCTGATCCGCAAGCAAAACTTCAACATCCTCGACATCCCCATGGCGGCAGTCACCCGCCAGTACCTGAGCTATGTCGATGAGATCCGCACAACCCACCTCGAGTTGGCGGCCGAATACCTGCTGATGGCCGCGATGCTGATCGAGATCAAGTCGCGCATGCTGCTGCCCCCCAAAAAGACGGCCGAAGGTCAGGAGGCGGAAGATCCGCGGGCAGAGTTGGTGCGCCGTCTGCTCGAGTACGAGCAGATGAAGCTGGCCGCCCAGCGCCTGAGCGATGTGCCGCAACTCGGGCGCGACATCGTGCGCGCCCAGGTGTATGTGGAGCAGGCCTTGCAGCCGCGCTTTCCAGATGTGCATCTGGTCGACCTGCAGCAGGCTTGGCGCGACATCGTCAAGCGCGCCAAGCTGGTACAGCACCACGTGATCAGCCGCGAGCAGCTGAGCGTGCGCGAACACATGAGCATTGTGCTGCGTACCTTGCAAGGGCGGCGCTTTGTGGAGTTTGAGAACCTCTTCGATACCTCGCGCGGCATGCCGGTTTTGGTGGTGACCTTCATCGCCCTGCTCGAACTGGCCAAGGAGGGACTGGTCGATGTCACGCAGGCCGAAGCCTTTGCGCCCATCTATGTGCGGCTGGCCTACACGCCGGCCTGAATCTGGCCCACCTGAACCGTGCCGGTCTGAGCCCGCACCCGCCGCAGGGGAAAGGCACTGGATCACAAGCGCCCGGCTGTATAAACTGCCTTCCCCCTGACTTGACGACGCCACCACCGTGAACGAAGCCCCTGCCAACCCCTCCTCCCCCTACGGCACCCTGCCGCCCGCGAGCGTGCCCGCTTCGCGCCGCCCGGTGAGCCTGCCGCGCCTGCGGGAAATGCACGCCAGCGGCGAGAAGATCGTGATGCTCACCGCCTACGACGCTACTTTCGCAGCGGTGGCCGACGCCGCCGGGGTGGAAACGATTTTGGTGGGCGACTCCTTGGGCATGGTCTGCCAGGGCCTGAACAGCACGGTGGGCGTGAGCCTGGAGACCATGCGCTACCACACCGAGAGCGTGGTGCGCGGCCTGCGCCGGGTGCAAGGCACCGCCTGGGTGATCGGCGACCTGCCCTTTGGCACTTACCACGAGTCACGCGAGCAGGCCTTGCGCAGCGCAGCGGTGCTGATGCAGGCCGGCGCGCACATGGTCAAGCTCGAAGGCGGCGGCTGGACCGCCGAGACCGTGCGCTTTCTGGTCGAGCGCGGCATTCCGGTGTGTGCGCATCTGGGCCTGACGCCGCAGACGGTACACGCCCTGGGCGGCTACCGGGTGCAGGGCAAGGGCGACGATGCGGCCGCCACACTGAAACGCCACGCCCATGAATTGCAGGATGCGGGCGCAGCCATGCTGGTGCTGGAGATGGTGCCAGCGCGCCTGTCGGCCGAACTCACCGGCGAGCTCAAGCGCTGCGCCACCATAGGTATAGGCGCGGGCAAGGGCACGGCTGGTCAGGTGCTGGTGATGCACGACATGCTGGGCGTCAACCTGGGCAAGAACCCCAAGTTTGTGCGCAATTTCATGGACGGCGCCAGCGGTGTGCGCGAGGCCATGCAGGCTTATGTCCAAGCGGTCAAGGACGGTAGCTTTCCCGTAGATGACACCCACGGCTGGTGAGGCCCTGGGCGCAAGGTACAGTCTGCGCATCGTCCTCGAGCGCCTGATGGCGCCCATGCGCAGACCCCAGACATGTTGATCGTTCGCACCCTTGCCGATTTGCGCGCTGCGCTGGCTTGCAGCCACAAGCCGGCCTTTGTGGCCACCATGGGCAATTTGCACCAGGGCCATCTTGATCTGGTCCAGAGGGCCCATGCCCTGGGCGACATGACGGTGGCCAGCATCTTCGTCAACCGCCTGCAGTTTGCGCCGCATGAAGACTTTGACAGCTACCCGCGCACCCTCAGTGAGGATGCAGCCCAGCTCAAAGCCGCAGGCTGCCAAGTGCTGTTCGCGCCTGCCGAAGCCGAGCTCTACCCGCAAGCGCAAACCTTCAAGGTATTGCCCGACCCCGCATTGGCCGATGTTTTGGAGGGGCATTTCCGCCCTGGCTTTTTCACCGGGGTCTGCACCGTGGTGATGAAGCTGTTCCAGGCGGTGTTTGCCGGCAAAGCAGCGGGCGCGGCCCTGTTTGGCATGAAGGACTACCAGCAGCAGTTGGTGATCCGGCATATGGTGCGCCAGTTTGCCCTGCCGATCGAGATCGTCACCGCCGCCACACGCAGGGCTGATGACGGTCTGGCCCTGTCTTCTCGAAACGGCTACCTCAGTGCCGAGGAAAGAAGCGAGGCGGTGGCCCTGTCTCGCGCCCTCCAGCAACTGGCACTGCAAGCAAGGCAGGTCGGGGCCGAGGCGCTGCCGGCCCTGGAAGCGCAGGCCCTGCAAGCCCTCAATGCGCGGGGCTGGCAAAGCGACTACCTGACGGTGCGCCGTCGCACTGATCTGCTGGCGCCTGAGGGGGTCTTGGCTGGCCAGGCGCTGGTGGCCCTGGGGGCAGCGCGCCTGGGCAAGACCCGCCTGATCGATAACCTCGAGTTCTGAGGCCCAGCAGGTCTCCTCGGTCCAGCCTGGCCGCAAGGTCAGCTAGCGCCTCAAGGGGGGCGGGGTCTACCCTGATCGGATCAACCCCTAAAGACAAAGGCTTAGCGTCAAGGCTATAAATCGGCCTTTGTTGGAGATTTGATTCGTGCAATTCGTGCAGCTGGTGATCAGCGGCGTCGCCCTGGGCTGCATCTACGGGCTGATCGCCCTGGGTTTCGTGCTCATCTACAAGGCCACCGAAACGGTGAGCTTCGCCCAGGGCGAACTCATGATGCTCGGCGCCTTTGGCGGCCTGGTGTGCATGACGGTGCTGGGCTTTCCCTTCTGGCTGGCGGTGCTGGCGGCCATGGCCGGCATGGCCTTGTTCGGCCTGCTGCTCGAGCGAGCGCTGATCCGACCCATCTTGGGGCAGCCTGCGTTTTCCATCGTTATGCTCACCATCGGGGTGGGCTATGTCGCACGCGGGCTGATCACCATGCTGCCCGGCTTCGGCACCGACACCCATGTGCTGCCCGTGCCCTACAAAGACCAATTGCTGCAGGCCGGCGGCCTGATCGTTCCCATGGAGCAACTCATGGTGATGGTGCTGACCGCCGTGCTCAGTGGGCTGCTGTTTGCCCTGTTTCGTTACACCAAGCTGGGCATTGCCATGCAAGCGTCCTCGCAAAACCAGCTGGCGGCCTACTACATGGGCATTCCGGTGCAGCGGCTCAATGGCTTGGTCTGGGCGCTGGCGGCGGTCATGGCCGCCATTGCCGGCTTGCTGCTGGCCCCCATCACCTTTGTGCATGCCAACATGGGCTTCATCGGCCTCAAGGCCTTTCCGGCGGCAGTAGTCGGCGGCTTTACCAGCCTGCCCGGCGCGCTGGTGGGCGGCATCATCATCGGCGTGGTCGAGTCGCTGGCCGGCTTTTACCTGCCCGAAGGCTTCAAGGACATCGCCGCCTATGTGGTGGTGCTGATCATGCTGATGGTCAAACCCAATGGCCTGTTTGGCGAACGCCTGAGCAAAAAGGTATGAGTCACCCCGCCCCGCTGGAGACCCGCTGAGCCATGCGCTTTATCTTCAAGACCAGCTATGCGCAGGACCTGAGCCTGGCCAAGCATGAGGGCCATCGTTTTTGGTATGGCCTGCTGGGCCTGCTGCTGCTGGCCGCGCCCTGGCTGCTGTCGGAATACCTGCTGGCGCAGCTGACCTTCATCCTGATCTATTCGGTGGTCGGTCTGGGCCTGATGATGCTGGCTGGCTTTACCGGCCTGTTTTCCATCGGCCACGCAGCCTTCCTGGGCGTGGGCGCCTACACCCAAGCCGTGCTTACCAACATGGGCTGGCCCTTCCCGCTGGCCATGGCTGCAGCCGGCCTGCTGTCGGCTGCGGTCGGGGTGGTGGTGGGCCTGCCGGCGCTGCGGGTCAAGGGCATCTACCTGGGCATTGCCACGCTGTCATTTGGCTTCATCGTCGAAGAGGTGTTTGCGCGCTGGGAGAGCGTGACCGGCGGCAACACCGGCAAGACGGTGAGCGCGCCGCAGATGTTGGGCTGGGCCGCCGATACCGGCAGCTCGTTTTACTTTGTCTGCCTGGTGGTCACGGTGCTGGCCACGCTGGCCTGCCTGAACCTGCTGCGTTCGCCCACCGGCCGCGCTTTTGTGGCCATCCGCGACTCCGAAATCTCAGCCCAGAGCATGGGCATACACCTGGCCTACTACAAGACCCTGAGCTTTGCCTTTTCGGCCGCACTGGCCGGCATAGGCGGGGCCCTGTACGCGCACCAGATCCGCTTTCTCACCCCCGATCAGTTCAACATCATCCAGTCGATCGACCTGCTGCTGATGGTGGTCATCGGGGGGCTGGGCTTCATTCACGGCGTCTTCCTTGGAGCCATTTTCCTCATAGGCCTGCCGCAGGCGATCTCGGTGGTCAAGGACTTCCTGCCCGAGGCCATAGGCGGCGCGCCGGGTCTCAAGGCCGTGGTCTACGGCGCGGTGCTGGTGGCTTTTGTGCTGTTTGAGCCCATGGGCCTGTATGGCCGTTGGCTCAAGATCCGCGCCTATCTGCAACTGTTCCCCTTCTACCGCCAGGGCATGTTCAAGCGGCAGAAGTCCTTCCAGAAATCAGACCGCCTCAAATGATGTCCCGCCCCCATCGCCTCTGCGGAGGACAGCCGTGAGCGCCCCGCTGCTGCAAGCGCAAGGCCTGAGCGTGCGCTTTGGTGGCGTGCTGGCCGTCAATGATGTGAGCTTCGAGGTGCAAGCCGGCGAGGTCTTCACCTTGATCGGGCCCAATGGCGCAGGCAAGACCACGGTGTTCAACCTGATCAGCCGCATCTACACCCCCACCAGCGGCAGCATCACCTACAGCGGCCCTCAGGGCCCGATGACGCTGACCGACATGCCGGCCCATCAGGTGGCCGGGGCAGGCATTGCCCGCACCTTCCAGAACATCGAACTGTTCGAGCATGCGAGCGTGCTGCACAACCTGCTGATCGGCTACCACACCCACCGACAGAGCAAGCCCTGGCAAGACCTGCTGTTCACCCCCCGGGTCCGGCAGGCCGAACTGCGCGCCCGCGAGCAGGCTGAAAAGGTGATCGAGTTTCTCGATCTGCAGCATCACCGTGACAGCCTGGTCGCTGGCCTGCCCTACGGGGTGCGCAAGGTGGTCGAGCTTGGCCGCGCCCTGTGTACCGAGCCGCGCCTATTGCTGCTCGACGAGCCCTCCTCGGGCCTGAATGTCGAGGAAACCGACGACATGGCGTTCTGGATCCAGGACATCCGGCACGAACTGGGCATCACGGTGCTGATGGTCGAACACGATATGTCGCTGGTCTCCCGGGTCTCCGACCGGGTGCTGGCCATGAACCAGGGACAGGTGCTGGCCCTCGGTACGCCGGCCCAAGTGCAAAGCGACCCGGGGGTGATTGAGGCTTATTTGGGATCCGTCGACGATGTCGCCAGCCTGCGCAGACCACAAGCGCTGCCCCAAGCCCCTACACCAGACCTTGCCCCGGCGCAAAAAGGGGCCCAGCGATGAGCCAGGATGCTGCTGCCGTGAACGATGAGCCGCTGCTGGTGCTGGCCAATGTGGAGAGCGCCTATGGGCCTATCCGTGCCATCCGCGGGGTCAGCCTCAAGGTGCAGCGCGGCCAGATTGCTACCGTGCTGGGCTCCAACGGGGCGGGCAAGACCACCATCCTCAAAACCATCTCGGGCATCATCGATCCGCGCAAGGGCCAGGTGCTTTTTCAGGGGCAGGACATCACCGCCCGCGACCCGGCCGAGATCGTGCGCCGCGGGCTCTCGCATGTGCCTGAAGGCCGCGAGGTCTTCCCCCTGCTGTCGGTGCGCGACAACCTGCTGATGGGCGCCTACACCCGCAGCGACCGCGACGCGGTGGCCGGCGACATGGAGACGGTTTTTAGCTACTTTCCCATCCTGCGCGAGCGCGCCGGGCAGGACGCTGGCCTGCTCTCGGGCGGACAGCAGCAGATGCTGGCCATCTCGCGCGCCCTGATGGCCAGGCCCGAGCTGATCTTGCTCGACGAGCCCAGCCTGGGCCTGAGCCCCAAGCTGACCAAAGAAATCTTCGAGATCGTGGTGCGCATCAACCGCGAGCGTGGCACCACCATCTTGCTGGTCGAGCAAAACGCCAATATGGCGCTCAATACGGCCGACTACGGTTACGTGCTGGAGAACGGCCGCATCGTGATGGAAGACAGCTGCGAGCGCCTGCGTGAGAAAGACGACATCCGGGAGTTCTACCTCGGCATGAAAGACGCCGGCGTGCGCGGCGAGCGGCGTTGGAAGAAAAAGAAGAACTGGCGGTGATGGCATGAACCTCTGGCAAGCCGATCAGATCGCGCCCGAAACCCGGGTGGTGCTCGCGGGCGAAACCCTGCCCGCCCTGTTCTGGAACGCGGTCAAGGAGCGCAGCCATCAGGTCTGGCTGCGCCAGAAGGAGCTGGGCATCTGGCACAGCCAAAACTGGCAGGAAGTCGGGCAGGCCGTGCGCGAAATCACCGCCGGCTTGCTGCAACTGGGCCTGGCCAGCGGCGAGGTGGTCTCCATCCTGGCCAACACCCGGCGTGAATGGGTGACGACCGACCTGGCGGTGCTCAGTTGCGCGGCGGTGAGCAATGGCATTTACCCGACCGATGCGCCGGCTCAGGTGCAATACCTCTGCGAAGACTCCGGCACGGTGATGCTCTTTGTCGAGGACGACGAGCAACTCGACAAAGCCCTGGAAGTGCGCGACCAACTGCCCCGGCTGCGCCAGATCATCGTTTATGACGACGAAGGCCTGCGCGGACTGCAAGACCCCATGGTCATCAGCCTGAGCCGGCTGCGCGAGATCGGGCGTGAGCACATGGCGCAGCAGGAGCCGGTGATGGCCCAGCGCTTGCAGGCCTTGCAGCCCGACGATCTGGCCATTTTGGTCTATACCTCGGGCACCACCGGCAGGCCCAAGGGCGCGATGCACAGCCACCGCGCCTTGGTGCACACCGTGCGCGGCTATAACACCCTGATATCGCGTACGACCGACGATGAATGCATGTGCTTCTTGCCGCTGTGCCACAGCGCCGAGCGGGTGGGCGGTGAGTATTTTTCGCTCTACACCGGCTGCAAGCTCAACTTCGTCGAGAACCCGGAAACCGTGCCCGAGAACGTGCGCGAAATCGCACCGACGGTGTTTACCGCCGTGCCCCGGGTCTGGGAAAAGTTCTACTCGGGCGTGATGATCGCGCTCAAGGAGTCGAGCCGAATGCAACAACTGGCCTATGCCTGGGCGATTGCCGTGGGCTACCGGGTGGCCGATGCGGTGCTGGCCGGCCGGCCGGTGGGTGCAGCGCTCAAGCTGCAGTTTTTGCTGGCGCGCCTGCTGGCGCTGGACAACACCCGTAAGCTGATCGGCATACACCGGGCCCGCTACTGCGTGACCGGGGCGGCCCCGATTTCACCCGATCTGGTGCGCTGGTACCTGGCCCTGGGTGTGCCCATGCTCGAAGTCTGGGGCATGACCGAGACCTGCGGTGCTTCCACCGGCAACCCGCCGGGACGGATCAAGCCCGGCTCGATCGGGCCGGCGGCCGGATTCAACGAGGTACGGATTGATCCGAGCACCGGCGAGATCCTGGTGCGCGGGACCAATGTCTTCAAGGGCTACTTGAACCTGCCCGACAAAACCGCCGAGGCGATCGACGCCGAGGGCTGGCTGCACACCGGCGACGTGGGCGTGGTTGACGCCGACGGTTACCTTCGCATCACCGACCGGATGAAGGACATCATCATCACCGCCGGCGGCAAGAACATCACCCCGTCCGAGCTGGAAAACGAACTCAAGTTCTCGCCCTACATCACCGACGCGGTGGTCATAGGCGACAAGCGGCCCTACCTGGTGGCCATCATCATGATCGACCAGGACAACGTGGAAAAATTCGCCCAGGATCGGGAAATCCCCTTCAGTAATTACGCCAGCTTGACGAGGGCGCCCGAGGTGCAAGAATTGGTACAGGCTGAAATGGACCGGGTCAATGCCAAGTTCGCCCGTGTTGAGCAGATCAAGAAGTTCTTCCTGCTCGACCGCCAGCTCAGCGCCGAGGACGAAGAGCTGACGCCCACGATGAAGCTCAAGCGCAAGCTGGTAGAAAAGAAATATGCCGACCAGATCGAGGCCATGTACAAGTAAAGATTCAATAGCTGTCTGACACCCCTTCAAAGGAGAATTCCATGACCCCCCATACCCGGGCGCTCGCCGCCACCTTGTCAGCGCTCACGCTGGCGCTCAGCGCAGGCCTGGCCCACGCCCAAAGCCAGGGTGTGAGCAAAGACACCATCACCCTGGGCAGCATCCAGGACCTGTCTGGCCCATTGGCCGGCTTCGGCAAGCAAGTGCGTGCCGGCATGCAGCTGCGGGTGGAAGAACTCAACGAGCAAGGCGGCGTCAATGGCCGCCGCATCCAGCTGCTGGTTGAAGACTCCGGCTATGACCCCAAGCGGGCAGTGCTGGGGGCGCAAAAACTGGTCAACCAGGACAAGATCTTCGCGATGCTCGGTCACATTGGTACGGCCTCCAACCTGGCAGCCATGCCGGTGCAGTTCGAAAAGAACGTGGTCAACTTCTTCCCGGTCACAGCAGCACGGGAAATGTATGAGCCCTACCACCGGCTCAAATATTCCTTTGCCGCCACCTACTACGACCAGATGCGCATGGCGGTGCCCAAGCTGGCCAAAGAGAAGGGCGCCAAGAAGGTCTGCTCCATCTACCAAGACGACGAGTTCGGGCTGGAGATCCAGCGCGGCGCCGACGAAGGACTCAAGTCCATCAACGTCACCATGGCCGAGAAGACCACCTTCAAGCGCGGTTCCACCGACTTTTCATCCCAGGTGGCCCGACTCAAAGCTGCTGAGTGCGACTTCGTGGTGATGGGCACGCTCATCCGCGAAACCATAGGCACCATCGCCACCGCCCGTCGCAGCGGCTACAACCCGACCTTCATCGGCTCCAGCGGCGCCTACACCGACCTGATCCACAAGCTCGGCGGCCCGGCCATGAACGGCCTGTACGCCACCATGACGGTGCAAAACCCCTACCTGGACGAGGCCTCGCAGCCCATCCGCTTCTGGGCCAACAAGTACAAGACCAAGTTCAATGACGACCCGACGGTGTTCTCGGTCTACGGCTATATGGTGGTCGACGCCTTCATCCGCGCCGCCCAGAAGGCCGGTAACAACCTGAACACCGACAGCTTCGTCAAGGCCATGGACAGCATGATCATCCCGCCCGACATCTTCGGCAGCCCCGAAATGCGTTTCACCGCGCAGCAGCGCCTGGGCAGCAACGTCTCGCGCCTGTCACAAATCCAGGACGGCCGCTGGAAAGTGGTGTCTGATTACATGAAGTAAGCACAGCAGGGGGGCCACTGCATGGCCCCTCTAGTCTGGTCTGGACCCAAGCCTGTGGGAGCCGCACCCTCGCAGCGATAGGGCCGAGGTTCAGGCGCAGCTGTCCCAAACAAAGCCCAATCGCGCCGAGGGCGGCGCTCCCACAACTTCGCACCATGCTTGATGGGGGGTGTGGGAGCAGCGCCCTCGCGGCGATAGGGCGCTCATGCTGGCACAGCGCCGGATCGAAGGCCAGATCGAAGGCCGCATCGCGCCGAGGGCGGCGCTCCCACAAATTCGCACCCTGCTTGATGGGGGGTGTGGGAGCCGCGCCCTCGCGGCGATAGGGCGCTCATGCTGGCACAGCGCCGGATCGAAGGCCGCATCGAAGGCCGGATCGAAGGCACTATCGCGCCGAGGGCGGCGCTCCCACAAATTCGCACCGTGCTTGATGGGGGTGTGGGAGCCGCGCCCTCGCGGCGATAGGGCTGCCCGTCTGAGCCTTCACTCCAGCTTGATGTTGCCGCGTTTGACGATATCGGCGTACTTGATCAGGTCGCGCTTCATCTGCTCGCCCAAGATTTCGGGCGCGCCCATCCAGGCCTCATAGCCCAGGGCGGCCAGGCGCTCACCCACCTCGGGGGCCACCAAGGCCCGGTTGAACTCGGTGTTGAGACGAGCGACCAACTCGCGCGGCATCTTGGCCGGCGCCATCACCCCAAACCACAGGTCGACCTGGTAGCCGGGTAGGCCCGCCTCGGCCACCGTCGGCAGGCCGGGCATGGTGCGCGAGCGCTGAGCCGTGGCAACCGCCAGGGCCTTGAGCTTGCCAGCATCAATATGCTGCTTAACAGCGGCCAGGGTCATGAACGCCACCTGGGTCTGGCCCGCCACCAGATCGGCGGTGGCCGGCCCGGCCCCCTTGTAGACGATGTGGGTGATGTCCGCACCCGCCATGATGGAAAACAAGGCGGCGGCAAGATGCTGCGGCGTGCCATTGCCCGGATTCGAATAGTTGAGCTTGCCCGGTGCTGCTTTGGCCTGCGCGACCAGTTCACGCACGCTGTTGGCGGCCACCGAGGGGTGTACCACCAGCACCATGGGCGCAGCGGCCAGAGCCGCCACCGGCACGAAGTCCTGGACCGGATCAAAGGGCAGCTTCTGCAGCGCCGCGTTGATCGCAATGGTGTTGGCGGCCATCAAAAGCGTATAGCCGTCTGGCGCAGCCTTGGCCACGATGTCGGCCCCAATATTGCCGCCCGCACCGCCCTTGTTGTCGACCACCAGAGACTGCCCCAAGAATTCACTGACCCGCCCGGCTACGGTGCGGGCCAGGATGTCGGTGCCGCCGCCCGCTGCGTAAGGCACCACCAGACGGATGGGCTTGTCCGGGTAACGCTGTGCTTGGGCCAGGCTGGGCCCCAGCCAAGGCGCACTGGCCAAGGACACAACAAGGTTTCTTCTCGATACCGGCATGGACTTCTCCTCCTCGCGTCAAAAAAACGGCCCCAGCCTCCATCGGGCGACAGACTGGCCAAACCATCATACAAAGGCCCAGGCAGTTGCTCAGCGGGGAAAGCCCTGGCCCCAAGCGCTGGCGTCCTACGCCGCCTAAAGGCCCAAGGCGACAGACTGTGGCGCCAGCATGGTCGACAGTGAGCACAGCCGCAATGGGCACAGTGCCGCCGGCCCGGAACAAAAAGAACATGAATCTGATGACCGCCCTGCCCGCTGGCGACGCTGGCCAGCCTCCAAGCGATACCGACACACCCAGGGCCATGCACTTCCTGCCTCTACCCTGGCGCAGCCACGCCGCATCACTCCGGCGCCAGGCCAGCCCGGCCACGGCGGCGCTGCTGGCACTGGGCCTGTGGACCACGCAGAGCTGGACAGACGTCTCAGCCGGCTCCGCCCTGGCCCTGATGGCGGCCGGCGTGCTGCTGACAGCCCTTCATGAAAATCGCCAAGCCCGGCGCCTGCATGAGCTGCAACTGCTCCAAGCGCTGCATCAGGCCGCCGCCCTGCGGCTGGGCAAAGCACACATCCGGTCACAAATTCTTGAGCAGACCCGAGACTTTTTTTCGGCGAGCTGCTGCGCACTGGAACTGAGCGACAGCGAAGGCCGCCGCTGCTTGCATGGCCTGTACGCTGGCGCCGCCGAGGTCCAAACCCTGGCTCTGAGCCCCGGCCAAACCGCAGCGCAGCGCCTGCCCTCGGGGCCTTATCTGGCCGCTGCACTGAGGTCGGGCCCAGCATCGGAGGCAGAGACAGGCCGCCTCTACCTGCTCAGCCCACGCGCTCGCCGCGGCAGGGATGCCCGCTTCCTGCGAGAGCTTGCGGCTGTAGCCGGCGTTTTGCTCGAAAGAGCCGATAGCGAAGAGGCTGTACACACGCAAGCCCGTCGGCGCGAGCGCCAGCACCTGGCGCTAGACCTGCACGACAGCGTGATTCAGCCCTATATCGGCTTGCGTCTGGCCCTCGATGCGCTGCGCATGCAGGCGGCTGCGGGGCTGGCGATTGCGCCCGGGCTGGAGCGTGTGAGCGCGATGTGCAACAGCGCCATCGCAGATCTGCGCCGCTGCACCCGCGAGCTCGAGCAGCCGCAGGCCCATGCTGAGCCGCTGCTGGCGCAGATCGAACAACAGGCCCGCCAGCTGCGCCAATTCCATGGGGTCGACATTTCTGTGCACGCCAACACCCAAGCGCCGCTGGCCGAGCACCTGCGCACCGAGATCCTGCACATGGTGCGCGAGGGGCTGAGCAACATCTGCCGCCATACCCAGGCGCGCTCAGGCCAGGTGCGCCTGGACTGCGACGGCCCTTGGCTGCGCATCTGCATTGCCAATGAGGGCCTGCCGCAAACGGGCAGCTTCACGCCGCGCTCGATCAGCCAGCGCGCTGCCGCCCTGGGCGGGCGTGCCCTGGTCAGGGCCGAGGCGAGTGGCCAGACGGCGGTGCATATTCAACTGCCGCTCTGAACCATGATCCGCGTCATGATCGTCGACGACCACCCAACTCTGGTGTGGGGTCTGCAGCAGCTGATCAACACCCAGGAGCCACGCATGCAAGTGGTGGCCACCGCCCATGAGGCCGACCAGGCCTTGAGCCTGGCGCAGCGCCACCGGCCTGACCTGGTCTTGCTGGACCTGGACCTCGACGGCCGCAGCGGTCTGGACATCCTGCCGGTGCTCAGCAGCCAGCAGGACTGCCTGGTACTGGTGCTCACCGGCGAGCGCAAGACGCAGGTGCTGGATCAGGCAGTGCAGTTGGGCGCACGCGGCGTGCTGCGCAAAGACGCCAGGGGCGAGACGGTCATCAAGGCCATCGACAAGGTCTACAGCGGCGAGGTCTGGCTGGACCGGGCCAGCATGGCGCGCATGCTCGGCGGCCGGCGCGGGGCGTCGAACCCCGAGCAGCTACGGCAGGCCACGCTGACCCAGCGCGAGCGCAAGATCATCCAGACCATCCTGGCCGGCCACGGCGCCGGCAACAAGTTGCTGGCTACGCGTCTGTTCATCTCAGAGCACACGCTGCGCAATCATCTGAGCTCGATCTACCACAAGCTCGGCGTGGCCAACCGGCTCGAGCTTTATGTCTACGCACTCAAGCACCGCCTGGGTGACCCCGACCCGATCACCGGCGACCTTTTCGCATGATCGGGCGCGGGCTCAGCCGCCCTGACCGAACATCGGCATGAGGGTGCGCACGATCTGAATGGCCGCCGGCCCCATGACCACCATGATGATGGACGGAAAGATGCACAGCACCAGGGGCAGCAGCATCTTGGTCGGCACCCGCGCCGCCACCTCCTCCGCACGCACCATGCGCTTGTGACGCAGCTCGTCAGAGTAGACCCGCAGCGAATCACCGATGCTGGTGCCAAAACGATCGGCCTGCTTGAGCATGAGCGCAAAGGTAGCGATCTCCTCCACGCCGGTGCGCAGCGCCAGATGGCGCAGGGCCTGCTCACGGGCTTGCCCGGCACGCAGCTCCAGCAGGGTCAGCTGCAGCTCATCGGCCAGAGCCTTGCTGCTCAGGCGTATCTCCTGCGCCACCCGCGTCAAGGCGGCGTCCAGACCCAAACCGGCCTCCATGCACACCAGCAGCAGATCGGTCGCATCGGGGAAGTGCTCGAAAATCTCGCGCTGGCGTCGCTGACGAGCCGCCCGCAAAAATACATTGGGCAGGTAGGATCCGACTAAGGCAGCAAGCGCCATGAGCCACAGCAGGTGCAGCGCATCGCCCGCCTTAGCAGGCGCCAAGACCAGCGCTGTGCCAGCCAGCAGCAGGGGCAAGGTGGTCTTGGCCGCAAAGTAAATCAGGCGCGCATCCTCCCGCGCGATGCCCGCCTGCAGCATCTGCAGCCGCAGCGGCGAGTCCTGCCAGGCGCCGGCCGGCAGCGACCACCGCGCCAGCGGCTGCGCCCAGCGGGCGGCCTGCTCCCGCCAGGGCGCCCCCGGCTGAGCCAGGCGCTGCAAGCTGCGTTGCGCCTGGCTTGGAGCCGCCCAAATATAGATCCCCGCCAAGGCGAAACCCACGGATAGAAACACGAGCAATCCCAGCAGCATGACCTTCACTCCTCAAACGCGGATGCGAACAATGCGCTGAATCAAGAGCACGCCCAAGAGCATCAGACCCAGCATCCACTTGACAATGACGACCCCGATCGGATCCGTCCACAGCGGCCGCATGAAAGTGGGATTGAAGACCACCAGCAAGCCGGCCAGCAAAAAGGGCAGGAGCACCAAAATCCAGGCGGACAGGCGGCCTTCGCTGGACAGCACCCGTACCCGAGCCAGCAGCCGAAGACGGGCGCGAACCAGCTGTGCGAGTTTGTCCATCACCTCGGCCAGATTCCCGCCCGATTCGCGCTGTATGGTGACGGCCACCACAAAGTAGCGCAGGTCCGCCAAAGGCACCCGCTCGCCCAGATGTGCCAGCGCCTGCGCAAGCGTCAGGCCGAAGTTGATCTCCTCATGCACCAGCCGCAGCTCACCAGCCATGGGTTCGCTCAATTCCTGCCCGGCCATCTGCAAGGCAGGCGCCAGTGCGTGACCGGCGCGCAGCGCCCGCGTCAGCATGTCCAGCGCATCGGGCAGTTGCTTTTGCAACTTGCCCAGGCGCCGCTGACGCTGCAGCAGCACATAGCCCCAAGGCAGCAAGCCTGCCACCAGACCCAAGACCACCGCCCCTGCCGAGGAGACATGCAGCAGGCGGGCCATCAAAAACACCGTCAAGGCAGCCAGCGGGCTGAGCGCCAGCAGGCGGGCCGCTCGCCAGCGCAAGCCGGCCTGCAGCAGCAGGCGGTCTAGCCCTGCGCGCACCGGCCAGCGCTCCAACCAGGCCGCCAGGGGCCCTCCCAGGGTCTGCTGGCGCAGCACCACCGCACGGGCTTGCTCACGCTCTTGTGCCAGCAATTGCAGGCGCTGGGCCAGGCGCCGCGCCTCAGGTCCAAAGGCCGATCGCCAGAGCAGGTATGAAGCTTCCAGCAAGAGCAACAGCACCACGAAGACAGCCAGAGCCAGCACCAAAGCCGGCGTTCCCAAGGTCCAGCCATTCATGCTGCGTCCTCCCAATCCGGTCGCCGGCCGGGCTCAAACAGATCATCCGGCAGCTTCACCCCAAATGCGAGGAGTCGCTCCATCAGCCTGGGCCGCACGCCGCTGGCGACAAAGTGTCCGAGCACTACGCCCTGGGGGCCGATCCCGGTTTGGCGGAAACGGAAAATCTCCTGTGAACTGATGACCTCGCCTTCCATCCCAGTGATCTCCTCGATGCTGGTGATCTTGCGCCGCCCGTCGGTCAGGCGCAGGGTCTGCACCACCACCGCGATGGCCGATGCCATCTGCTGGCGGGCAGCGCGTCCGGGAAGACCTGCCATGGCCATCATGTTTTCCAGGCGGGACAAAGCGTCACGCGGTGTGTTGGCGTGTATGGTGGTCATCGAGCCTTCATGGCCGGTGTTCATGGCCTGCAGCATGTCCAAGGCCTCGGCGCCGCGCACCTCGCCGATGACAATGCGATCCGGCCGCATGCGCAGCGCATTGCGCACCAGGGCGCGCTGATTGATCTCGCCCTGGCCCTCGACATTGGCCGGCCGGGTCTCCAGCCGCACCACATGCGGCTGCTGCAGCTGCAACTCGGCGGCATCTTCAATCGTCACCACCCGCTCACCGGGCGAGATATAGCCTGAAAGAATGTTGAGCAGCGTGGTTTTGCCCGACCCAGTGCCGCCAGAAATCAGCAGGTTGACCTTGGCCCGCACAAGCCCCTCGAGAAACAAAGCCATGGCAGGCGTCAGGCTTTGCAGCGCCGCACTGGTGAGCTTGTCCATCTTCAAAGGCACCTGGGAAAAGCGCCGAATCGACATCATCGCGCCGTCGATGGCCACCGGCGCAATGGCCACATTGACCCGCGATCCATCGGGCAGGCGCGCATCGACCATCGGGCTGGACTCATCGACGCGCCGGCCCACCCGCGAGACGATCTTGTCGATGATGCGCATCAGGTGGGCCTCGTCCTGAAAGGTCACCGGCGTGAGCTCCAGCTTGCCGTGGCGCTCAACGTAGATCTGGTGCCAGGCATTGACCAGGATGTCAGAGACGGTGGGGTCGGCCATCAGCAGCTCGAGCGGGCCAAAGCCCATCATTTCATGCTGGATGTCGCGAATCAGATGGCGGCGCTCGATTTCATTGAGCGCCACCGGCTCCTCCAGCAGCAGGCGCTCTGTCATGCGCCCAATTTCCTGGCGCAGGCGCTCGGGCGTCATCGCATCGAGCGCGTTCAGGTCAAACTGCTGGACCAGACGCAGATGCAGTCGACCCTTGATCACCTGATAACGATCGCCCGGCGAGTCCGGATCGTCATCGGGCGCAAGCTCTGACGTCAAGCGATCGCCAGACGCAGTCGGAGCGCCAAACATTTCTCTGAGCTGCATCGTCGGCCTCACGGTGCGGTACCGGTACGCGCCCGCTGGAACAGACGTTCCAGCAGACTGCGGTTTTCCTGCGGCGCCGGGCTCAGGCTGCGCGCCAGCTCGGCCAAGTGACGGGTGACTGCACTGGAGCGCGACAGCTCCAGCAGGGCAGCGCTTCGGTTGACCGCAGCGCTCACATCCCGATAGGCATTGGCCACCGCATGGGCCTGGGTGATCCCCAGGGTGTTTTCAATGTCTTGCAGGCTGATGTCGGCGCTGCGCTCATAACGGTTGACGATCCAACCCAGCTTTGCTGCGGGGTAGCCGAGGGACTGCATCAACTTTTGCAGGCGCCGGGCGTTGCGCACCCAGGGCAGGCCCGCTTGCATCACCACAAAGATTTGATCGGCCAGGTCCATCGCACGGATGCTCAAAGGGTCCAGATGGCGCTCCATGTCGATCAACACAAAGTCATACTGGCGCAGCGCCAGCCGAACAATGGCTTCCATGTGCTCGGGCTTGAGCTCTGCGGCATCGGCGAACTCTTGCGGCGCGGCCAGCACACTGAGCCTATCGTGGATGCGGGTGGTGCAGGCGGCTAAAAACGCAGCGTCCAGCCTATCGATATCGCGTGCAACATCGATGATGTGCAGCGCAGGCGGTGGCTCGTACAGCATGGACAGAGCGTCACCAAATTGCAGGTTCAGGTCGATCAGCAACACCGACTTGTCGGTGGCCAGCTGATAAGCCAGGTTGGCGGCAATGAAGGACGCACCGCTGCCGCCCTTGCAGCCCATGAAGGCCAGCAAGCGCCCTCGTTGCGGCCGCGCCGCACCGATGGCCCGCTTGCTCACCCGCTCTACCGCCATCAGCAAGGCCGCTGGCGTAGGCGGTGAAGTCAGGACCTCACACACGCCAGCGCGCATCGCCCGCATCAAATACTCGGGCGACTGCTGCGCGCAGAGCATGATCAGCGCCAAACGTGGGTATTCGGCGGTGATCTGCTCGACCGGTAACAGCTCATCCGGGTCGCGGCCCATGCCGTCGAGCAGCACCAGATTCGGCTCGTGCTCGCGCACCACCTCGGCCAGCCGACTGCGCCCGCCCTCCACCTGAAGGACCTCGTGCGACTGACCCTGTAGCAATTGGGGGGTAGGCCCTTGCAGCACCTGAGTCATTTCGCTCAGATGGACCTTGCTGGGGGAAATGATGGCAATTTTCATAGGGACTCCTTCTCGAATATTGCGCCGGCCACTCGGGGAACAGAGGTCATAGACCGCACAAGGTAGAACTCATAGGGTCTTGCCGCATGGCTTCGCGGGCCACATCTGTCGTGACGGCCGGCAGGGCCAGGGTGCTCAGGCTCTTGCTGCCGGCAATCGGGGCGATCCACTGAAACTGCAGCCCGGTGACGCGCAGGCGCAGAGATTGGCAATTGCTGCTGCTGCAACCCGAGGGCGACCAGTCGATAGCCACCGTCGAGATGGCCGGCACCATGCGCTGCATCAGGCTGCGTACCTCCGCCAAGCGCGTGGTGTCGTCGCAGACAGCGGCGTAACGGGCGCCAGCCCTGGCTGCTTCCTGCGCCGCGTGCCAGGTGTAGAGCAGGCGCGAAAAGTCCAGCAGCCCAAGCAAGAAGGTCAGAAACACGAGCATGACCAGCGCAAATTCAATCACGCTAGATCCACGCTGCTTGCGCGGCGCGGCCATCAGCAAGCCGTCCCACAGGAAGTGGCCCGCCAGCTCGCGCTGATGTCGCCAAAGGCAATGCGCCCGAACTCCAGGCCCCAGAATGAAGCCGCCAGCGACTCAAAGGCGTAGCCCGAGACCGTCACCTTCACCGTGGCCAGCGCAGGGCTGCTGTGCCTGATCCATTGCACGCTGACCACCTGAGACGGCCCCAGGTTGGACAGCTGGTAAGGACCGGTGGCACTCAAGCTGCCGTAGAGCACCAGAGAGCGCGCCTGGTCTGCGCCTGTACCCGGCGTCTTGGTCGACAGGTAGCGTGCGGCCTCGCGCACCGACTGGCTGAGCACCTTGTAATGCCAGAGCGCGCGACCGAGCTCGGTCACGGTGAAGGTCAGCAAGACCAATAGCGGCAATATGAGTGCAAACTCGACCAGCGCCGCACCCGCCTGCCGCCGCCGAAGGAAATGTGAAGAGCGCCTTTGCATGGATTACCTCACCAAGGTCGCCGCCAGCGGGCCCGCGCTGCCGCCGGCCAGGCCGGTGCTCCAGCAAGGCGATGTCCCATCGCTGGCGTTGCCCAGGTATTCAAGCTGCACATCGACCATGGGCGAGCTCAAGGGCTGCAGCATCAGCATGCAGGCATGGTCGATCACCCGGCCTGTGGCATCGACCACAGGCACGGTGGTAATGCGGGTGCTGTTGGCATAGGTAGAACCTGGCGGGGCCAGGACCTTGAAGCCGCCTGCGAGCTTCAGGCCTGTGATCGTCTCGCAGGTTTTGACGCTGCTGCCCGTGTCTGCACAGGAGGCACCGGCAGCACTCTTGACCGAATAGTTGGCCGCCGTGCTGTCGGCACCGGCAGGGGTCGCACCCCTGAAGGCATTTTTCTGGGTGGGCCAGTTTTTGGCGGTGTAGGCATAGCCGGTGGCATCGATCAGGCCACCGGCCTCGGCCGCTGGGTTGTTCTTGTAAATGCCAAAGCGCATATTCCAGGCGTCGGCCACCGAGGACTGCGCACCCGGTGTGCCCAGCAGATCACCCACCCGGGTTTCGCAATAGCCCAGCAACTCGCGCTCGGTCTCAGCCGCATTGCTGGAACCATCAAGGTTGGCCCAACCGATTTGCCCGCCTGGCGCCAAACCCTTGGCACCGATCAGCGTCACCCACTGGCCCTGCACCAAGCCATAGTCGGGCGCGCTGGTGCCTAGAGCCGGCCGCAAAGCCACCGGCAGCGGGCAGGCGGTCTGCGCGATCATCCGGGTCGCCACCGCTTGGGCCGCCACCCGGGGATGGGCCAGCAGGCGTCCATCACCGGAAGAGGCCTGCAAGGCCGGCATCAACCAGGCACCCACGCTCTCATGGGCGTGCTGGCAGCGCACATAGCGGGCCGCCTGGGGCTGGCTGGTCAGTTGCAAATTGCGGTCCATGAACTCCAGCGAGGCCTGCGACAGCTGAGGCTGACCCGCCCAGCTGAGCGACTGAAAATTCACTGCATTGGCATTGCCCACCATTCGGCCCGAACTGATGGCCCGAGTGATCGAATCGCTCTGGCCGTCGAGCTCACGCGCCGCCGCCAGCGCACAGCTATCGACGGCGGTTTGCAACTCGCCCCGGATCACGAACAGGCGGGCAAAGTCCAGCGCCAGGCCCATGATCCCCAATAAAAAAAGCAGGCACAAGGCAACGGTGAGGGCCACCGCACCCTGCTGGCCGCCACCGAGGCCGACTCGGCACCGCGCCGCCCGGCTGTGTAAGCAACTGCGACTCAAGGCACCGCCCTCACTCGGCCGCAAGTGCTCAAGGCCAGGCCTGCAATGGCCCGTACCCCAGCGGCGAGCATTGCCGCCTTCATCAGGGGCTGTTTGGCGCCTTGCCCGCCGGCGTCATGGGGGACCAATCCTACCCAAGCGGGCGGATTCAAGCTGTTGAACGGGTTCATCAAAATTCTCCAGCACGGCCTGGACAGACCAAGCCGTGCGCATTTCAGGGCGGCATGCCGCCTGCGCTCGCCCCACAAGGGCTGGCAGACCCAAGGATCAGGCCTCAGGTCTGCCAGCCTCGTGACACGTTCAGGCGGCCAGCATCTCAGGTGCAGGTGCTGGTGGTCAGGCAGGAATTGACCCGCGCAATGAAGGTGGCAAAGTCGCCGTTGGTCAGGCCCTTGATGGCCAACACCAATGCGATAGAGATCACCGCGATGATCAGGGCGTACTCGACCACCTGCGCGCCTTCCTCGTCGCGGATAAAGCGCTTGACCCCGGTCGAAACGATCTTGCTGAATTTGTTCATATGAACCTCCTGTTTTGGTTAAAAAATTTCGCACCGGACCTTCCGGTACGACTCAACGGCGCTTCTTATGGTCGCCTTGCACTGCCTCAGATGCCGGCCCGCTGCTCGCGGCCCCGCAACCTGTCTGCCTCTTTGCTTCTCGTTCAAGGCGCTGATGCGCCGGCTGCGCCGAGATTGATGACATTGACCACCGGCGGCGGCGTCTTGAAACTGTCGCGGTAGCGCTGTACCGCATTGCGAGCAGAGCCCGCATCGAGCGTCGCACTGGCCGGACCCGCCTGCCCGGCTGCCGGGTCCAGGGTCTGCGCCTGCATATTGCGGCGTACCGCCTCCCCAAAGCGGGCGTCGTACTGCGGCGTGGTCGAGGCGCAGCCACTCAAGGCCAGGGCGATCAGAGCCAGAGCGCCGCGGTATCGCAGGTCTATAAGGATGGACTTCATGGCTTGACTTCCTGCTCGGTGGATACGGATGAGAGAGCCCCTGGCGCAGTCGGCGAGGAGCTGCTGCGCACGGGCAAGGTCGGCGCGATACCCGAAGGCGGCGAGTCGCTCGGCGGTGCTGGCGGTGGGGGCGTCTGGCCTTCGGCCTTGCCGCCAATCAGCGCGTCTTGCCGGCTCGGCTCGATGTGCACATCGGTCGGCAGCATGGCGGTGCGCAGTGGCTGCACCAGGCGGGGCGTGACCACAAAGACCAGTTCGGTCTGGTCTTTTTGAAACGCGGTCGAGCGAAACAGCGCGCCCAGCACAGGCAGATCGCCCAGCCCTGGAATGCGATTGAACGATTGGCTCAGGCTGTTGCGAATCAGGCCTGCGATGGCCAGGCTCTGACCATCGCCCAGCTGCACCGTGGTGTCGACCTGCCGGGTGCTGATGGTCGGCAGGATAGAGCTGCCCCCTTCGGCGGTGCTGAGCATCGCGCCGGTTTGCGACAGCTCAGACACCTCGGTGCTGAGCTTGAGATTGACGCGCCCGCCCTCCAGCACGGTGGGGTGGAACTTCAGACCCACGCCAAATTGCCGCTCGTCGAGAGAAACCGAGCCATTGCCTTGTCGCACCGGGATATAAATCTTGCCGCCCGACAAGAAGCTGGCCGACTGGCCACTGAGCGCCATGATGTTAGGCTCGGCCAGCACCCGCACCAAGGCATCCTGGGTCTGCGCATCGACGCCAAGTAGCGTGCCCGCCGCACCTTGCAAGCCACCGCTGGCTGACAAGGCGTCTTTACCCGCACCGACATCCAGCCCCAGCCCGCGCCCGAGATCAAGCCGGCCGGAGACGCCGAGGTTGCTGGTGGCGGTTTTGCCCAGCAGCAGAGGACTGCCGCCAAACAAACCCGTGAATATGCGCGCGCCCTCGCCGGTGCGCGCCACCCGGGTCAGGTCTATGCCCAGGCGATCGAGCACGCCCTTGCTGACCTCCGCAATCTTGACCTCCAGCATCACCTGTTGCGGCGCATTGACGCGCAACAGGTTCACCACACGGCGGCCCTCGCCCAGGGACTGCGCCAGACTCATCACCTCATCGGCTTTGATGGCGTCGCTGACCTGACCGGTCAGGACCAGCGTGCCATCCAAAGCGCGCACCCGGATCGCACTCTCGCCAGGCAGCAATTCGGCCAGCTTGAGCTGCAGCAGATCGGGATCGACCGCAACGTTCAGGTCGCGCACAAAGCAGCGGCCATCGGCCGACTGCATCACCAGGTTCATCGCGCCGGGTCGACGACCGAGCAAAAAGACCTCGGTCGGCCCGAGCAGCATGACGTCGACCTGGGCCACACCATCGGATGCCCCAGGACGTTGCAAGGCAGCGGGCCCCAAGTTGGCGGCATCGGCCAGCGCACCGGAGCCGCTGAGGCTGCCTGCGCTGTAAGGGCGCCCTGCGGCCGAGCCTCCGATCACCATGCGCACGATCGGTGCGCTCAGGCGCATGACGCTGGACTTGCCCAGGGTAATGTGCATCGCCGGATCGACGCTGACGCTGGTGCAGGGCTGCAAGCTGCCGCCGTTCGGTGACACAGGTACCGGCAATGAAGTCGGCGACGCAGGCGGCAGGGCCTGAGGCAAGGTCGAGGACGTGGGCACTGTTGGCGCCACCGGGCCCCTGGCCGACGCTGGCTTGGCAGCAGCCACCACCGCTGACCCGCCAAGCTGAGCCAGCTGCTGAGACTCAAAGGCGGGAGTCGATGCGGCCAGGGCTGCTGGCGGGTTGGTCATTTCAGGCTCCGCCCCCTTGGATGGGGCAGCGGGCGTTGCTGCTGCACTGCGGACCATAGGCTGGGGCATGGGGGTCTGCGCCAGCGCCGGCAAGGCGCTGGCGATGGCTGTCAGCAGGCACCAGCGCGTGCCCATCTTGTTCTTCGTGGCAAGGCGAGGAGAGGTTTTCATGGGGTGACTTCTTCGGCCCTGAGGCATCAAAAACAATGGAGGGAGCGGCCGCTGCTGTAAAACACTTCCACGCAGGGGCCCTGTTGGACAGGCGTATCCGCTTGGACTGCCTGGACTGCCTGGACTGCCGGCGGGAGCTCAGCCACCTTGGGTGCGGGCGCTGCTGGGGCTGGGCGCGGTGCACGGCGCGCGCCAGAGGCAGCCGCTGCGACCGGGACGGGTGCTGCCGGCTCCGCCAGCAGCTGGCGCTTGGTCGAACCCAGGGTACTGATCCGCTGGCGATCCACCTGGTTGCGCAGGACCAGCGAGAGGGTGCCCACGCTGCGCGCCAGGTCCAGCTTTTCGGCGTCGGGCGGGGACAGCTCCAGCGTGACCGCGCTGACCACCTTGGGCTGGGTCTCGTCGCGGCCGGCCTCCTGGGCCACCGCCAACACCAGCACCTGCTCGAGCACCGTCTTGCTGATCTGCGAGTCCTCGCCCCGGCCCTGGTCCCGGTGGGTATTGACCATCACGTCCACATAGGTGCCGGGCAGGGCAAAGCCGGCCACACCCACCACGTCGTTGACGCGCACCGTCATGGCCCGCTTGCCCTCGGCAATCACCGCAGCCAGCCCGCCTTGCGCACCCACCGGCGCCAGCTTGCGCTCGACCACTGCCTCGCCCTTGAGCACGCCCACCCGCAACACCCGGTCCTGCAGCTTGGCCACGTCGGTGAAGGCTCCGGGCGGCAAAGCTGAGTTGGGCCAATCGAGCACCGACAGCATCTGCGGGCTCAGCCGAGTCCCCAGTTCCACGTCCACGGCTGCCACCACCACCTGGGTGGATGCGTCCGAACGCCGTGCTACCCAGCCCGCCGCATAGACCGCCGCCGCCAAAGCCAGCAGCAGGGCCAGCAGCAAGAGACCGATCGCCTTGATATTTTTCATTGCATTGCCTTTGGGTCAAACGCCTGGCCAGCGCGATCCGCCCGCAGCGGTCGGGGCAAAGGCGCATACATAAATCAAAGTTCCCAGCCCGATGCTGGCCCCATAGGGCATGCGTCCGAGACCCTCCGAGGGAGAGCCGAGCGGCAACAGGCGAGCCATCAGCGGCTGCCAGCCATTGCGGTAGAGCGTCAGCAGCAGGGCCAAGACACCGCCGGTGATGAAGACCAGCAAGGCCGCACCGACGGCGTGCGGCACGCCCAGGAAAGCCCCGACCATGCCCATGAGCTTGACGTCGCCGGCACCCAGGGCACGGATCAGGTAGAGCGGCAACATCAGCAGCATGCCCACAGACAGGCCTGCCAGCACGGTCAGCACAGCCTGCCCCGCCGAGCCTGGCTCAAGAAGGCTAGATCCAAGCGCAGCGAGCGATCCGCCAAAGGTCAAGGCATTGGGAATGCGCCACTGCCAGGCATCAATGACTGCGGCTATCAGCAGCAGCAAGGCCAGCATCAGCCAGCGTGGCTGAGCCAGCACCAGCAGATCGAGTCCAAGTATGGAGAGGTTCATGGGGGTATCGGCCTGTTTCTTCCTTGAGGAAAAATGTAGCCAAGCCCTCTGGTCCCGTCATGAGACAGGCGCACCCCCCCGGGGGGTACAAAGCGCCCGATTTAGGGCATGCTCACCCATGACAAATGAACCATGCGCTGTCGGGAAAGCGCTTCCAAGGCAGCAGCCGGGTTCTATGCGGGAACGGCCTCCTCAGCGAGATGGCGACCCTCAAGCCACCCACAGCGTCCGAACCATGGCCGCATCGCCGCGAGGGTGCGGCTCCCACACAGTTCAACCGGGGGCTGGAGGTGAGGTGGGAGCTGCGCCCTCGCAGCGATGCAGCGCTTGATCGAAAGCCTATCGCGCCGAGGGCGGCGCTCCCACAAGATCACATCAGCCTCGGCAATGACTGTGGGAGCTGCGCCCTCGCAGCGAAGGGGCCCTTGAACAAGCACGGTGCTCAGCCTGAGGCCGCATCGTGCCGAGGGCGGCACTCCCACAAGATCACATCAGCCTCGGCAATGACTGTGGGAGCTGCGCCCTCGCAGCGATGCAGCGCTTGAACAAGCACGGTGCTCAGCCTGAAGCCGCATCGCGCCGAGGGCGGCACTCCCACACGCGCCGATAAGGCTGAGTGATCTGCGGGAGAGCGCCGGCTCAGAGGGCCGGCCCTTCAATGCTTCAGGCGATGATGTAGGCGCCCGCGCCGGTGGCCAGCAGCTGGCCGTTGTCGGCGAAAAATTCCATCTGGGTATTGGCCAGGCGTGAGCCCAGGCGGATCACCCGCGCGTGCGCCTCAAAACGCGGGCTGACGGCAGGGCGCAGGTAGTCGACGCGCAGATCGATGGTGCCCAGCTTGTCGAAATGCCTCATTCGCCGATCCAGTGGCTCGTCCTGGTGGCGCGTGCCCAGTGCAGCAATGCAGGCCATGCCAGCGATGACATCGAGCACAGCGCTGATCACCCCACCGTGCAGGCGGTCGTGAATGAAGTTGCCCACCAGATCAGGCCGCATATCCAGGCCTGCCCGGAACCAGTCCGGTCCGGACGAATGCATGCGCAATCCCAGCAGGCGGTTAAAGACGATCTGCCGCTCGAACAGGGTGCGCAGATAGTCGGAAAATTGCGGATCGGTCTGCGCCGGCAAGGTATCAGTGGTCGAACTCATGGGTGCATTGTCGTGCAAGCACTGCCAGGCCTGCGAGCGCCTGGTCAGAGTTTGCTGAAGTCGGGCAGGCGCTTGTCCATAAAGGCGGTGAAGGCCTCTTTGGCAGCCGCTTGGCCGAGCATGCGGCCGAAGATTTCCGACTCCTGGTTCATACGCTGGGCCACCTCGGCGGCGCTGCCCATTTTCATCAGGCGCTTGGTCTCGAGCAGCGAGACCAGTGGCTTGCTCGCGAGCTTGCGCGCCTGCTGCTGCGCCAGCGCATTGGCCTCGGTGGGCGGAACAATGCGGTTGATGAGGCCCCATTCCAGCGCGCTCTCGGCCGAAAACGGCTCGCCCAGCAGCAGGGCTTCGGCAGCCCGCGCATGGCCCATGCGCTGCGGCATGAGCAGGCTCGAGGCCGCCTCTGGGCACAGGCCCAGGTTCACAAAGGGCGTCGAGAAAGCAGCGTTGTCGCCCGCGTAGACCAGGTCGCAATGCAGCAGCAAGGTGGTGCCCACGCCCACCGCCGGCCCGCAGACGGCGGCCACCAGCGGCTTGGGAAAGCTGCTGATGCCGCGCAGAAAGCGAAACACCGGCGCGTCCTGTGAACGTGGCGGCGTGTTCAAAAAATCACCGATGTCATTGCCGGCGGAAAACACCGTCTCATGCCCCTGAATCACCACCACACGGACCTGCGCATCGGTAGCGGCCTGGGCCAGCGCGTCGGCCATCTGTCCGTACATGTCCGCAGTCAAGGAATTCTTGCGCTGCACACGGTTGATGGTGAGGGTGCTCACACCGCCTTCGGTATGGACCAGGATATCGCTCATGAAATCACTCCCTGAAAAATTTCGGATGCTGGCCGTGCAGGCCAAGGCTGGCAGGTCATCAGGCCGCAGTATCGGTCAACACAGCGCGCACGAGGCGCGCGCCGACGGCAAGGCCAGACAGAGCCTGCGTGTTGCAGGCCCGATCAGGCGCCGTCAGACCCGCTCAAAAATACCGGCCGCTCCCTGGCCCATGCCCACGCACATGGTGACCATGCCGTAGCGCAGCTGATGGCGACGAAGGGCATGCACCACCGTGGCGGCGCGTATGGCGCCGGTCGCGCCCAAGGGGTGGCCCAGCGCGATCGCGCCGCCCAGGGGGTTGACCTTGGCTGCGTCCAGCCCCAGGGTATCGATGACGGCCAGCGATTGCGCGGCAAAAGCCTCGTTGAGCTCGATCCAGTCCAGCTCATGCTGCTGCAGCCCGGCATGGCGCAGCGCGGCGGGAATGGCCTCGATCGGGCCTATGCCCATGATGTGGGGCGGCACGCCCTTGCTGGCAAAGCTGACAAAGCGCGCCAGCGGCGTAAGGCCATGGGTCTTGATGGCCCTCTCGCTGGCCAGGATCAGCGCGCCAGCGCCGTCGGAAGTCTGCGAGGAATTGCCGGCCGTGACCGAACCGCGGGCCGCAAACACCGGCTTGAGCTTGGCCAGACCCTGCATGGAGGTATCGGCGCGTGGGCCCTCGTCCAGACTGACGGTACGCTCGCGCAGCTGTAACTGCCCGGTCTGCAGATCGGGCTGGCGCTCGGTGATCTGCATGGGCGCGATCTCATCGGCAAACTCGCCCGCCTGCTGAGCCTTGAGGGCCCGCGCATGTGACTCGCAGGCAAAGCGGTCCTGCGCCTCGCGGCTGACCTTCCATTGCTGCGCTACTTTCTCAGCGGTCAGGCCCATGCCGTAGGCAATGCCGACATCATCGTCGCGGGCAAACATGGCCGGCGACAGCGAAGGCGTGTTGCCCGACATGGGCACCATGCTCATGCTCTCGGTGCCACCAGCGATCATCACATCGGCCTCGCCCACCCGGATGCGATCAGCAGCCATTTGCACCGCCGACAGGCCGGAGGCACAAAACCGGTTGACGGTAATGCCGCCGACGCCGGTAGGAAGCCCGGCCAGCACGGCCGCAATACGCGCCACATTCAGGCCCTGCGGCCCCTCAGGGATCGCACAGCCAGCGATCACATCCTCGATGGCTGCAGGATCGAGCGTGGGCGCCTGCGCCAGCGCCGCACGCAGGGCATGCACCAACAACTCGTCAGGCCGAGTATTGCGGAAAAAGCCCCGCCCCGAACGACCGATGGGCGTGCGCGTGGCGGCAACGATGTAGGCGTCTTGAAGTTGTTTCATGAAATTCTCCAGGTGTTGACTCCCTCCCCCTTTGGGGGAGGGTTGGGGTGGGGGCAGCACCCGCCACCACTGTGGGTTGTTGAAATAAATCTGACGGCTGTCTGCGCGGACTTGGCGTACCTGGGGCGAGAAAGTGGTCCGTCGTGCCCCCTCCCCAACCCTCCCCCAGAGGGGGAGGGAGCAAAAAGGCTAGGCATCGCAAAAACCTGATCGTTTTCAATCATGGGGAACTCCGGTTTTTCTCCCTCCCCCTCTGGGGGAGGGCTGGGGTGGGGGCAGCGCCCAACAACACCCTCAGTTGTTCGCTAATGACCTGCAACACGCCCTCCATGTTTCGAAAGGGGGCGTCGGTCGGAAAACGCAGGACGGCAAAGCCCTGCGCCTTAAAAAAGGCATCGCGGCCAGCGTCGTATTCCAGCTGGTCCGCGTGCTGGGATCCATCAAGCTCCACGATCAAAGCTGGCGCCAGGCAGGCGAAGTCAGCGACGTAATTTCCCTGCGGATGCTGCCTACGGAACTTCACACCCAACTGCTCTGCACGCAACTTGGCCCACAGAAGTCGCTCCGAGTCGGTCATGCCTGCACGCAAAGCGCGGGCATGGCGTTGTGCCTTGATCGTGGACTGCTGCTGCATCGTGCCCCCTCCCCAACCCTCCCCCAGAGGGGGAGGGAGCGGGGAACTCAGTTCCTCAACGGCTTGCCCGTACTCATCATGGCCATGATGCGCTCCTGGCTCTTGGGATGGGCGACCAGTTCGCAAAAGGCCTTGCGCTCTAGTGCCATCAGGTATTCCTCGCTCACCAGGGTGCCGGGCTCCACCTCGCCGCCGCAGACCACCTGAGCGATCAGCTTGCCGATGTGATAGTCGTGGGCGCTGATGAAGCCGCCGTCGCGCATGTTCACCAACTGGCCCTGGATGGTCGCCAGGGCGTGGCGACCGGCGGCCGCAAAAGGCTTCTTCAGTGGAGCGCGCCAGCCGCCAGCGGCCATGGCGCGTGCTTCATTGAGGGCTACAAACAACAGCTCATCCTTGTGCGCAACGATGATGTCGCTGTCCAGCAAGTAGCCGAGCTTGCGGCTCTCCAGGGCGCTGGTGCCCACCTTGGCCATGGCGGCGGCGGTAAAGCCCTCGCTCAAGAAGGGCAGCAGGTCCTTGCTGGTGCTCAGTTGGGCGTTTTCCGCAGCGCGTCGGGCGATGTAGGCCAGGCCCCCGGCCCCCGGTACCAGGCCCACGCCGACCTCGACCAGGCCGATGTAACTCTCTAGCGCCGCCACCCGGCGGGCACTGTACAAGGCCAGTTCGCAGCCGCCGCCCAGGGCCAGGCCGCGGATGGCTGAGACCACCGGCACGCTGGCGTAGCGCAGCCTGAGCATGACCTTCTGCAACTCATGCTCGGCCGCCTCAATGGCCGAGACGCCGGCCAGCATAAAGGCCGGCAGCATGGCCTGCAGGTCGGCGCCGGCGGAAAACACATCATCGGGGGACCAGATCACCATGGCCTGATAGTTCTGCTCGGCCAACTCGACGCCGCGCGCCAGGCCCTCGGCCACATCGGGGCTGATGGCATGCATCTTGGTCTTGATGCTAGCAATCAACACCTGGCCGTCCAGGGTCCATAGGCGCAGCGCCTCATCTTCATGCACCGTGGTGCCGGCGCGGGCGGCCGCGCGGGCTGGGGTGTCCATGGTCGCCTCGGGGAAATGCTGGCGCGCATGCACCGGCAGTTGACGTGGCGCGACGAAGCGGCCAGCAGCGGGCGACCAGGAGCCCTCGGGCGTGTGTACACCGCCGGCCTCATCGACCGGGCCCTTGAACACCCAGTCCGGCAACGGCGCCTTGCACAGGGCCTGACCCGCGGCTATGTCTTCCTGTATCCACTTGGCGACTTGCCGCCAGCCAGCCTCTTGCCACAGCTCGAAGGGCCCCTGCTTCATGCCAAAGCCCCAGCGCATGGCCATATCGACCTCGCGCGCTGTCTCGGCAATGGCCTGCAGATGCACCGCTGCGTAATGGAACTGGTCGCGCAATATGGCCCACAGAAAGCGGGGCTCAGCGCCCTGCGCATGACGCAGCAGGCGCAGCCGCTCGGCGGCCGGCTTCTTGAGCATGCGGCCGACCACCTCGTCGGCCTTAGCACCGCCAGTGACGTACTCCATGCTGGCCGGATCAAGGCGCAAGACCTCGCGCCCTACTTTCTTGTAAAAGCCCGCGCCGCTCTTTTGCCCCAGACTCTTGGCCTCGATCAGCTTGGCCAGGACGGGCGGTGTCTCATACAGGGGCGCAAAGGGGTCTGTGGCCTCGGTGAAGTTGTCATGCAGCGTGCGGATCACATGGGCCAGCGTATCCAAACCCACCACGTCGGCTGTGCGAAAAGTTCCTGAGCTCGCTCGGCCCAATTTCTTGCCGGTCAGATCGTCGACCACGTCATAGCTCAAACCGAATTTTTCGGCCTCGGCAATGGTGGCCAGCATGCCGGCGGTGCCTACCCGGTTGGCAATGAAGTTGGGCGTGTCCTTGGCGCGCACCACGCTTTTGCCCAGCGTAGTGGTCACAAAGGTTTCGAGCTGGTCCATGACCGCCGGCTCGGTGGCCGGTGTTGCGATCAATTCGACCAGCTGCATATAGCGCGGCGGATTGAAGAAGTGGATGCCGCAAAAGCGCGGCCGCAGCGACTCGGGCAGAGCCTCACTCAGCCGGCTGATGGACAGCCCCGAGGTGTTGCTGGCGACGATGCAGTGTGCAGCCAGGGCCGGCGCGATCTTTTGATAGAGCTCGAGCTTCCAGTCCATGCGCTCGGCGATCGCTTCAATCACCAGGTCGCAGTCCTTGAGCAGACCCAGATGCTCTTCGTAGTTGGCCGGCCGGATCAGGGCAGCGTCGTCGGCCAGGCCCAGGGGCGCGGGCTTGAGCTTCTTCAAGCCCTCGATGCCGCGCATCGCGATGGCACTTCTGGGGCTGTCGCTGGGCAGATCGAAGAGCAGCACCGGCACCTTGAGGTTGACCAGATGCGCTGCGATCTGCGCGCCCATCACGCCGGCGCCCAGCACCGCGACCTGTCTGACATGGAATCGATTCATGGAAGATCCTTGCTTCATTGCACCCGCTGCCACAACTGGTTGCGGAAAAACGGCCCGATATAGCCACGCACCTGCAGCGTCTTACCGCCGTCTTGCGGGGTCAGCCTGAGCTTGTAGACCTTGCCGTTTTCCGGATCGACGATGGTGCCGCCCTCCCACACCGCGTCAGCCCCGCTGCGCTGGGCACCGCGAATAATCTCCAAGCCGATCTTGGGCTGGCCCTTGCGGTCGTCGGTGCATAAATTGCACAGCGGCTCGGCGCTGGGTGCCTGCAGGCTGCGCTCCACCTTGCCGACCAACACACCGCCGCTGTCGCGGATGATGATTTCTGCCTTGGGCTTGCCGGTCGCATCGTCGGTGCTGTGCCAGGTGCCGACCGGCGTCATCTGGGCCTGCGCTGCCGTGCTCAGGGCGATGGCGAGCAAAACAAAATACCGTGTCATGGGGCATCCTTTCAGGCCAGAGCGGCTTCGGTATCCATCAGCGGCCGGCTGCCGGTGCGGGCGGTGCGCATCAAGGTGGCTGTTTCCGGGAACAGCTTGGCAAAGTAAAAGCGTGCGGTCTGCAGCTTGGCGGTGTAGAAGGGGTCGGTACTGCCTGCCGCGATCTGGCGCAGCGCCACCTGCGCCATGCGGGCCCAGAAGTAGGCGAACACCAGATGGCCGGCCACCCGCAGGTAGTCGACCGCAGCCGCGCCCACCTCGTCGGCATTTTGAAAGGCCCGAAAGCCCAGCTCGGTGGTGAATTTGGTCATCTGCTCGCCCAGATAGGCCAGCGGGTTGATGAATTCGGCCATCTGCTCATTGACGCCCTCCTGCTCGACCAGCGCAGCAATGAGCTTGCCGAATTTCTTGAGCGAGGCGCCGTTGTTGCCCAGCACCTTGCGGCCCAGCAAGTCCAGCGACTGTATGGTGTTGGTGCCCTCATAAATCATGTTGATGCGGTTGTCGCGGGTGAACTGCTCCATGCCCCACTCCTTGATGAAGCCATGGCCGCCAAAGACCTGCAAGCAGGCGTTGGTCGCGGTATGGCCGTTGTCGGTGAGGAAGGCCTTGACGATGGGGGTGAGCAGGGCCAAAAGTTCGGCCGCGTCCTTGCGGGTTTTCTCTTCGGGGTGGTTGAGCTCCTGATCGAGTAGCAAGGCGCAATAGGTCGTCAAGGCCCGACCGCCCTCGGCATAGGCCTTGGCCGTCATCAGCATCTTGCGCACATCGGGGTGGACGATGATGGGGTCGGCCGGCTTGTCCTTGGCCTTAGGGCCAGTCAGCGAGCGCATCTGCACCCGGTCTTTCGCGTAGGCCAGGGCGTTTTGGAAGGCCACCTCGGTCAGACCCAGCGACTGATTGCCCACCCCTAAGCGGGCCGCGTTCATCATGACGAACATCGCCGCCAAGCCTTTGTGCGGCTGGCCCACCAGCTGGCCGACGGCGCCGTCGAGCACCATCTGGCAGGTGGCGTTGCCGTGTATGCCCATCTTGTGTTCGAGGCCGCCGCAGTAAATGCCGTTGCGCTCGCCCAGCGCGCCGTCGGGCTTGACTATGAATTTGGGCACCACAAACAGGCTGATGCCCTTGCTGCCGACCGGTGCATCGGGCAGGCGGGCCAGCACCAGGTGCACGATGTTGGGCGCCAGGTCGTGCTCGCCGGCGCTGATGAAGATCTTGTTGCCGGTGATCCTGTAACTACCGTCGGCCTGCGGTTCGGCGCGGGTGCGCAGCAGGCCCAGGTCGGTGCCGCAGTGCGGCTCGGTCAGGCACATGGTGCCGGTCCACTCGCCGCTGGTCAGCCGGGGCAGGTAGAGCTGCTTTTGCTCAGGCGTGCCATGCGCATGCAGGCATTCATACGCGCCATGCGACAGGCCTGGGTACATGGTCCAGGCTTGGTTGGCCGAATTGAGCATCTCATAGAGAAAGTTGTTGATGGCAAAAGGCAGGCCCTGTCCACCGTAAGCCGGGTCACAGGACAGCGCTGGCCAGCCGCCCTGCACATACTGCGTATAGGCCGCCTTGAAGCCCTCGGGCGTCTTAACCTCATGGGTGGTTTTATCCAGGCTGCAGCCCTGCTCGTCGCCTATGCGGTTGAGCGGAAAAGCCACTTCGGCGGCGAACTTGCCGGCTTCTTCGAGCACCGCATTCATGGTATCGGCATCGACGTCGGCATGCGGCGGCAGTTGCTTGAATGCGGCGGGCAGGTCCAGCACTTCGTGCATCACAAACTGCATATCGCGCAGCGGCGGGTTGTAAACAGGCATGGGGGCTCCTTGAGGGGACTGGGGTTTGAATGAGGTTTAGCGCTGGGCGGTGGCCGCAAGCTCACCGCCCTGCACATAGCGCTGCAGGATGTTTTCGAAGGCGAGCAAAGCGCGCTCGATCGACCCTGGGTTTTTGAGAAAACGGTCTTCGTAATGCAGGCCGAGGATCAAGCCGTGGATCTCGAAAGCCATCTGGCGTTCGTCGGTGTCGGCCCGCAAATGGCCGAGCTCACGGGCCAGCACGATGGCGCGGTGAAAGGCGACCAGCCAGGCTTGTACTGAAGAAGCCAGCGCGTCACGCACCGGCCCGGGCCGATCGTCAAATTCCACCGCTCCGCTGATGAAGATGCAGCCCGACTGCAATTCCAGCGAGACCCGCTTCATCCAGTTGGCAAACAGCGCCCGCACCCGCGACAAGCCACGCGGCTCGGCCAGGGCCGGTACGAACACCTCTTGCTCGAAGCGGTGGTAGTACTCACGCACCACCGAAATTTGCAATTCCTCACGCGAGCCGAAATGAGAAAACACGCCCGACTTGCTCATGTGCATGAGCTCGGCCAGTGCGCCGATGGACAAGCCTTCAAGCCCGATGTGAGAGGCCAGCCCCAGCGCGGCATCCACAATGGCCGCACGGGTCTGCTGCCCCTTGGGCAAGGCGGGAGTCACAGCCCCAGCCGCCCGCTCGGGGTGAGGTGCGATGCTCAATTTGGTAGCAGCCATTCCAGCCCATCAAAAAACGAACGATCGTGCTATTTTGTCCGAAATCAAGACCTTGTCAATGTGTGGGAATACCTTAGAGCGCAAATTGATCGGTTTGCCCCAGGGCTGATCGGGTTATCCTCAGGTGCCATGACCACCACCGCCTGCCCGCGCTGCGGCCGCAGCTTTGACTGCGGCGCCCAAGACAGCAGCAAGCCCTGCTGGTGCGTGAGCCTGCCGGCCCTGCCCTTGGGAGAGCTGGGCCGGCAGGACGCCAGTTGCTACTGCCCCGACTGTCTGCGGACCCGGCTGGCCGAACGGGCACTGCCAGGCCAGGAGAAGCCATGAGCGTCAACCTTGAAGGCCAGCTGGTGGTGGCGATTTCCTCGCGAGCGCTGTTCGACTTCGAGGAGGAGAACCGGGTCTTCGAGGAAGGCCTGCGCTACAGCGATGCGACTGGCACAAAGCGCGATGCGGCCTATATGAAGCTGCAGCTCGAGCGCCTGGATGTGCCGGCCAAGCCGGGCGTGGCGTTTTCGCTCATCAAAAAGCTGCTGGCCTTCAACACTGTCCCCGAGGGCATTGAAGAAGCACTGAGCCCGGCGGGGCCACAGCGGGTGGAGGTGGTGATCCTCTCGCGCAACGACCCGGTCTCAGGCATGCGGGTGTTCCGCTCGGCGCAACACTATGGCCTGGACATCAAGCGCGCCACCTTCAACCGGGGGGAGGCGCCCTGGCGTTACCTCAAGCCCCTGCATGCCAACCTGTTTTTATCGGCCCACCTCAGTGATGTGCGCGCAGCGCTGGACGCAGGCGTGCCAGCGGCTCAGGTCTACCCTCAGTCGGCGCAAGCCAGCCAGGCCCATCCCCACGAAGTGCGCATTGCCTTTGACGGCGACGCGGTACTGTTTTCCGACGAGGCCGAACGGGTCTATCAGGCCCAAGGCCTGCAGGCCTTTCAGCAGCACGAGCGTGACAAGGCCGAGCAACCCCTGCTGGCGGGCCCCTTCAAGCCCCTGCTCGAAGCCCTGCACCGCCTGCAACAGGCGGGCACCTCGCGCATGCGGGTACGCACCGCCCTGGTTACCGCGCGCAGTGCGCCCGCCCATGAAAGAGCGATCCGCACGCTGATGGACTGGAATGTGGAGGTCGACGAAGCCATGTTCCTGGGCGGCCTGGCCAAGGGCGAATTTCTGCGCGAGTTCGAGCCTGTTTTCTTTTTTGACGACCAGACCGGCCACGTCAACTCAGCGGCCGCCCACGTTCCCGCCGGCCATGTGGCCAGCGGAGTGTCCAACGGCCAGCGCGGCGACTGATCGGCCGCCCCATCGCCGCGATGCGGCCGCCGATCGACCGCCCCGCCTACTCAAGCCCCCCATCGCCGCGAGGGCGCGGCTCCCACTCCCCCATTTAATCGCCTCTGAGAGTTGGCGGCCGCCCTTTGAACCATGGCCTAGTGAGCGTTGGTGGGAGCGCCGCCCTCGGCGCGATACGGCCGCCGATCGACCGCCCCGCCTACTCAAGCGCCCCATCGCCGCGAGGGCGCGGCTCCCACTCCCCTA
>Ga0222712_10001018_pt1 | contig 35868 bp, 37 predicted proteins | sample C33_657DmetaG_FD_165043 | JGI IMG/M metagenome (GOLD analysis project Ga0222712, IMG submission 165043) | Estuarine water microbial communities from San Francisco Bay, California, United States - C33_657D | ecosystem: Environmental > Aquatic > Marine > Unclassified | place: USA: California... | reverse complement strand
CGCCAGGGCGTCGGTCGCGCGGTGAACTACTCGCTGCTGTCCGGCGACGACTCGCGCCCGGCAGGCATCGGCCGATAACACCCACGGAAATTAAATAAGTTTTTGTTTTTATTAATTAATTTAGAAGCCCAGAGAATAGCAATGAGCGATTCAATTTTCGGTAATCCTGATGTCATCGTTGTCGGCGCCGGCAATGCCGCCGCCTGTGCAGCCCTCGCCGCACGCGAAAGCGGCGGCCGCGTGATCATGCTTGAAGCAGCGCCTATCGAAGAATGCGGCGGCAACAGCCGCTACACCGCAGGTGCCATGCGCGTGCAGTTCAACGGCGCTGAGGATCTGAAGCAGATCGTTCCCGATCTGACCGAAGACGAAATCAAAAACTCGGATTTCGGCACCTACACTGCCGACCAGTTCTACGACGACATGGGCCGCATCACCCAGTACCGCACCGATCCCGATCTTTGCGAGATTCTGGTATCGCGCAGTCTCGAGACGCTGACGTGGATGCGCAAAAAGGGTGTGAAGTTCCAGGCGAGCTTCGGCCGGCAGGCAATGAAAATCGACGGCAAGTTCAAGTTCTTCGGTGGCCTCGCGGCCGAAACCTGGGGCGGCGGTCCCGGCCTGGTCGAGAACGAACACAAGGCCTGCGAACGTGAAGGCATCACGATTTTTTACGAAACGCCGGCCACCGGCCTGATGCTCGACGATAACGGCACCGTGATCGGCGTCAAAGCCAGGCACAAGGGCAAGAATGTCGAGATCCGCTGCAAAGCCGTGGTCCTGGCCTGCGGCGGTTTTGAATCCAACACCGAAATGCGCACGCGTTATCTCGGCGCCGGATGGGATCTCGCCAAGGTGCGCGGCACGCGTTTCAACACCGGCGCCGGCATCCGCATGGCCCTCGCAGCGGGCGCCCTGCCTTACGGCCACTGGTCAGGCTGCCACGCGGTGGGATGGGACATGAACGCACCGGCCTTCGGCGATCTCGCAGTCGGTGACAACTTCCAGAAACACAGCTATCCAATAGGCATCATGATCAATGCCAACGGCGAACGTTTCGTCGATGAAGGCGCCGACATACGCAACTACACCTATGCCAAGTATGGCGCGGTGGTGCTCAACCAGCCGGGCATGTTTGCGTGGCAGGTTTTTGATGCGCAATCGATCCCGCTGCTGCGCGATGAATATCGCATCAAGCAAGTCACCAAGGTCCGCGCCGATACAATCGAAGAACTGGTGAAAAAACTCGACGGCGTAAATGCCGAAGCCTGCCTGCGCGAAATCAAGGCCTACAACAAGGCGGTGCGCACCGATGTGCCATTCAACCTGACGGTGAAGGACGGCCGACGTACCGAAGGCCTCAAGGTCAACAAGTCGAACTGGGCCCTGACCATCGACCAGGCGCCGTTTGAAGCTTATGCGGTCACCTGCGGCGTGACCTTCACCTTCGGCGGTGTCAAAGTTAACGGCGAAGGCAATGTTGAGGACACCGCCGGCAAAGCGATCCCCGGGCTGTATGCCGCGGGGGAAATGGTCGGCGGGCTGTTCTATCACAACTACCCTGGCGGTACCGGCCTGACCTCCGGCGCCGTGTTCGGCAAGCTCGCCGGTGGCAGTGCCGGCGCATACGCCAAGGCTTGAGCGCCACCGCCCCATGTTCCAGACTGTGAAAACCCGGTTTGCGCCCCCGCAAGCCGGGCGTAGAATGCCCCGCACGACCCACTGGAGGAGTAAGCCATGAACGCACCCGCGATCAAGATCAACAAACCTGTCCGCGAACAGGTCAGCAAGGAAGAATGGGAAGCCCGCGTCAATCTCGCCGCCTGTTACCGGCTCATGGCCGAATACGGCATGATCGAGATGGTCGCCAATCACATCTCAGTGCGTGTGCCCGGCACCCACAACGAATTCCTGATCAATCCTTACGGCATGCTCTACGAGGAAATGACCGCCTCGTCGATGCTGAAGGTCGATCTCGAAGGCAATGTACTGTTCAACGCCACTGAATACGGCGTCAACCAGGCCGGCTTCGTGATCCACAGCGCCGTACACGCTGCACGTCATGACGTCGAATGCATCATCCACACCCACACGCTGCCGGGCATGGCGGTCTCCGCGATGAAATGCGGCATCCTGCCGATCGCGCAGTCCTCAATGCGCTTCCTCGACATCGCCTACCATGACTATGAAGGCGTCGCGCTGCGCCTCGACGAACGCGAGCGCCTGGTGCAGAACCTCGGTAACCGCGAAGCGATGGTGTTGCGCAACCACGGTCTGTTGACTGTCGGCACCAGCATCCCCGAGTGCTTCAACAACATGTTCCGCCTCGAGCGAGCCTGTGAACTGCAGGTGATGACACTCTCCTGCAACACCGAACTGCAGATGCCGCCGGCGGAAGTCACCCAATACACCAACAACCTGATGCTGCCCGGCGTGCGCCGCCGCTTCGGCCTGCTCGAATGGCCGGCCCTGCTGCGCAAGCTCGACCGCAAGGACCCCTCCTATCGGGATTGAGCCACGTCAGTGCAAAAAAAGAGCCCCGCGGGGCTCTTTTTTTTGCGCCACGCAAAGCGCTTACCATGACAACAATGAACAACACCAGGCCTTACCGGGCGCCGGCATGGCTGCCCGGCGGTAATCTGCAGACCCTGTATCCGGCACTTGTCGCGCGTCGCGCCGACGTCAGCTACCTGCGCGAGCGCTGGAACACGCCCGACGGCGACTTCATCGATCTCGACTGGACTGCCGCTGCCGGGACCGGAAGCGCACCGCTGCTGGTGCTGTTCCACGGCCTCGAGGGCAGTTCCAAAAGCCAGTACGCGCGCGGGTTGATGCACCACGCGATGCAGCGCGGCTGGCGCGGTGTGGTCGTACATTTCCGCGGCTGCAGCGGCGAAATCAACCGTCTGCCCCGCGCCTACCATTCGGGTGACAGTACCGAGATCGACTGGATACTGCGCCGACTGCACGCGCAGCACGGCGGCGCCTTGTTCGCGGCCGGCGTTTCGCTCGGCGGCAACGCACTGCTGAAATGGCTGGGTGAACAGGGCCAAGCTGCACAGGACGTCGTACAACGTGCGGCGGCTGTTTCAGCGCCGGTGGATCTGCATGCCGCCGGACGCGCGCTGGAACAGGGTTTCAATATGGTTTACACCAACAACTTTCTGGCGACGATGAAACGCAAGTCCTTCGCCAAACTGGAAAAGCATCCGGGACTGTTCGATCCGGCAAAACTGCGTACCACACGCACGCTGCGCGAATTTGACGATCTGGTCACCGCGCCGCTGCACGGCTATGCCGGTGTCGATGATTACTATACGCGGGCGAGCAGCAAGCCCTTGTTAATGTGCGTTGCCGTACCGACGCTGCTGCTCAACGCCCGCAATGATCCCTTCCTCCCCGGCAAGGCGCTTCCTGAACAGCAACAGCTGTCGGCCGCCATCACCGCCGCGTTTACGGACGAAGGCGGCCATGTCGGCTTTCCGGACAGCAACGGTTCCATTCAATGGCTGCCCCGCACCGTGCTCGAATTCCTCGTCGCGCCATGATAAAATCCATAAAATATTGTTTTTATTATATTTTTTACTGACACCTTAATGACTGCTTTGACACCCCCAGCAGCCGCCATTTTCAAGGCCTATGACATCCGCGGCATCGTCGGCGACACCCTCACCGTCAGCAGTGTCGAACAGATCGGCCGCGCCATCGGCAGCGAAGCCCTCGCGCGCGGCCGCGATACCGTCGCCATCGGCCGTGACGGCCGCAACTCGGGATCGGAACTCGCCGCGGCGCTGGCGCGAGGCCTGCAATCCAGTGGCGTCAATGTCATCGATGTCGGCATGGTCGCCACGCCGATGCTCTATTTCGCGGCGCATGAACTCGGCACGCTGTCCGGCGTGATGGTCACCGGCTCGCATAACCCACCGCAGTACAACGGCCTGAAGATGATGCTTGCCGGCGATACGCTGTCGGGCGAAGCGATCCAGGCGCTGCGCGCACGCATCACCAACAACGATCTGAGCACCGGCAGCGGCAGCTACCGCACCCACGATATCCGCGCCGCTTACCTCGAACGCATTGTCAGCAGCATCAAACTGGCACGCCCGATGCGCATCGCCGTCGACTGCGGCAATGGTGTTGCCGGTGCGACCGCGCCGGCGCTTTATAAAAAACTGGGCTGCACGGTCGAAGAGCTGTTCTGCAAAGTCGACGGCTCCTTCCCCAACCACCATCCCGATCCGTCGCAGCCACACAACCTCGAAGACCTGATCGGCGCACTGAAAAAAGGTGATGCTGAGTTGGGGCTGGCTTTCGACGGTGACGGCGACCGTCTCGGCGTGGTCACCAAATCCGGCAAGATCATTTATCCCGATCGCCAGCTGATGCTGTTCGCCGCGGACGTGCTGTCACGCGTGCCCGGCGGCGAAGTCATCTTCGACGTCAAATGCACGCGTCACCTGTTCGGCTGGATCACCCAACACGGCGGCAAGCCGGTGCTGTGGAAAACCGGCCACTCCTTCATCAAGAAAAAACTCAAGGAAAGCGGCGCACCGCTGGCCGGCGAGATGAGCGGCCACATCTTTTTCAAGGAACGCTGGTACGGCTTCGACGACGGCCTGTATGCCGGCGCACGCCTGCTGGAAATCCTCAGCCGCAGCGCCGATCCCTGCGCGGTGCTGGAAGCCCTGCCCGACTCCATCAGTACGCCGGAACTGCAATGGCCGCTCGCCGAAGGTGAGAACTACGCGCTGATGGAAACCCTGCAGAAGACGGCGAAGTTTCACGCCGCACAGGAGATCATCACCATCGACGGCCTGCGTGTCGAATACGCTGATGGCTTCGGCCTCGCGCGGTCGTCGAACACCACGCCGATCATCGTGCTGCGCTTCGAGGCGGACAATGCCGAGGCGCTATCACGCATCCAGCACGAGTTCCGGGAAGCCTTGCTCGCCCTGAAACCGAATACTGATTTACCGTTCTGACAGCCCGTTATTTTCGATAAACCATGCACCGGGAATCAAAAATTACCGGTAACGATGTTCTCCATGGCTTGGCGGTAGACATCGGACTCGCGCATGATCCTGGTGACATTGTGGCCGGCGCCCGGAATGACGGCAAACTTCGCGGTAACCGCCCGTGCCGTCAGGGCAACGACATAGTCCCTTGCCAGCATCTGATCGGTGTTGTCGTCGAGTTCACCAGTGATCGCAATAACCTTGGTCGTCGCGGGCACCTTGGACGAGTGATCCGACGGCGAAAGACTATTTCCCCATGCGCCACGGCGACGCATATTGCGCCAGCGAGAGACGTCGCAGGGGCAGGAAATCAACAGTGCCCGGTCAATCAAGCCAGCGTGTCGTCCGATGACAACGCCGGTCATCGCAGCACCACCGGAATGCCCGATCATCACCGTTTGCCGGGCCCTGTAATGGACTTTCAGCCTTGAAATGGCGTCGGCAACCGCATCGATGTTCTCGGCTGTGTAGAAGTCCTCCCTCAAGACTGCGCCATCGGAAGTACGATCGTCTTTTCCGGTAAAGCCGGGTCGAATCATGCCGATGGCAATCACGCCGTCCGTGGCAAGTGACTCGGCGATCGCATCGTGATACTCGGGCCGGCCACCACCCGATCCGTCCCCGTGCAGCACAACGACCAGAGTCGGCGACGGGCCTGCGGTCCGGGTACCGTATGCGCGGATGGCAAAGCAGAATTTATTGCCAATCACCCGTGCCTGCATGTCGGGGTTAGCACAGGCCTGTTTTTTCTCGTCACTGCTTTCGGCAAGCGCACCGCTCGTCGCCAAGGCGACTGCGAGCACGGTCAGGACGGCGCGTGTCAAAGCGGGGGGGCGGGTTATGGCAGGCCCCCTATTCTCCCGGCACCGGACACACGCAGACACCGGTCACAGTTTGTCCGATACCCATGCCTGCACCGACTTCAGCGCCTCCGGCAGTTTTGACGGATCAGTACCGCCGGCCTGCGCCATGTCGGGACGTCCGCCGCCCTTGCCACCAACCTGTTGCGCGACAAAGTTGACCAGCTCACCGGCCTTGACCTTGCCCGTCAGATCCGTCGTGACACCGGCAATCAGCGTGACCTTGCCGCCTTCGACGGCAGCCAGCACGATAGCCGCGCTTTTAAGCTTGTCCTTCAGCTTGTCCATGCCTTCGCGCAGCGCTTTCGAATCGGCACCGTCCATCGCTGCGGCCAGCACATTGATGCCTTTGACCGCCACCGCTTGCGTGGCGAGGTCATCGCCCTGTGACGATGCCAATTTCGACTTCAAACGCGCGAGCTCTTTTTCCAGATTGCGTACGTTGTCGATGATCTGATTGATCTTCTGTCCGACTTCCTGCGGCGATGTACGCAGCGCAGCGGCGGCGCCCGCGAGTTTCTGTTCCTGCGCCTGCACATAAGCCAGTGCGCGGTCCCCCGTCGTAGCTTCGATCCGGCGGATGCCGGCAGCCACACCGCCTTCGGACACGACCTTGAAAAAACCGATATCGCCGGTGCGGCTGACATGGGTGCCGCCGCACAGTTCACGCGAAGTGCCGATATCCAGCACACGCACTTCGTCACCATATTTTTCGCCAAACAGCGCCATCGCACCGTGTTTGACTGCATCATCAAACTTCATGATCTGCGCCGCCGTTGCTGCATTGGCGAGGATTTCGGCATTGACGATGGCCTCAACTTGCTGCATCTGCACTTCGGTCATCGGCTCCATATGCGAAAAGTCGAATCGCGTCTTGTCGGCATCCACCAGCGAACCCTTCTGCTGCACATGGCTGCCCAGCACTTCACGCAGCGCCTTGTGCATCAGGTGGGTCGCGGAATGGTTGCGCATCGTGCGCGCGCGGCGCACCGCATCCACCCGCGCCGCAATCCTGTCGCCAACGTTAAGCACGCCGGTCATCAGTTTGCCGTGGTGACCGAACACATCCGACTGGATTTTCAGCGTATCGGCAACAGCAAAGGTGCCGTGGTCACTGACCAATTCACCGGCATCACCCGCCTGACCGCCGGACTCCGCATAAAACGGCGTACGATCAAGCACTATCACCGCCGATTCACCGGCCTGCACTGACTGCACGGCGCTGCCGTCACGGTAAATCGCAACCACCTGCGCCTCATCCACTGCCAGCGTGTCGTAGCCCTTGAACTGGGTTTTCACGCCCTGGTAATCGACCGCGCTGCCCATCTGGAATTTCGAAGCGGCACGCGCACGCTCGCGCTGCTGCTCCATCGATGCCTCAAAGCCGGCGTAGTCCATCATCACGCCGCGTTCGCGCGCGATGTCGGCGGTCAGGTCGACCGGGAAACCGTAGGTGTCATAAAGCTGGAATACCGTCTCGCCGTCGAGCATCTTGTCTTCGCGGGTCAGCGCATGTTCGAGTACCTTCATGCCGTGCTCGAGCGTTTCGGCAAAACGCTCTTCTTCCTGCTTGAGGATCTGCATCACACGATCCTGCACCTTCGGCAGTTCCGGATAGGCCTCACCCATCACCTTCGACAGGTCGGGCACGACTTTATGGAAAAACGGTTTGGTCTGGCCCAGTTTGTAGCCGTGTCGGATCGCACGACGGATGATCCGGCGCAGCACATAACCGCGGCCTTCGTTGCCGGGAATCACACCGTCAACGATCAGGAAGGCGCAGGCACGGATGTGGTCGGCGATGACTTTTAGAGAATTGTTGGCGAGATCCTTGGCGCCGGTCTCTCGCGCCGCAGCCTTGATCAGCGCCTGGAACAGGTCGATTTCGTAATTGGAGTGCACATGCTGCATCACCGCGGCGATGCGTTCCAGTCCCATGCCGGTATCCACCGACGGCTTGGGCAGCGGATGCAGCACGCCCTTGTCGTCACGGTTGAATTGCATGAACACCAGGTTCCAGATCTCGATGTAGCGATCGCCGTCGGCATCCTTCGATCCGGGCGGGCCGCCTTCGACCTCGTCACCGTGATCGTAGAAAATCTCGCTGCAGGGGCCGCAGGGACCGGTTTCGGCCATCTGCCAGAAATTGTCGGAACCGCCGCCCGGTTTGTCGCCGATGCGCACAATGCGTTCGGCCGGTACGCCGATTTCCTTCTGCCAGATGTCGTAGGCCTCATCGTCCGTCTGGTAGACAGTGACCCAGAGCTTATCCTTGGGCAGTTTGTAGACGCTGGTCAGCAGTTCCCAAGCGTATTGAATCGCATCGCGCTTGAAATAATCGCCGAACGAGAAATTGCCCAGCATTTCGAAAAAGGTGTGGTGGCGTGCGGTGTAACCGACGTTTTCCAGATCGTTGTGCTTGCCGCCGGCGCGCAAGCTGCGCTGCGAAGTGGTCGCTCGTTTGTAGGGCCGGTTTTCCTGACCCAGGAAGACGTCCTTGAACTGCACCATACCCGAGTTGGTGAACAGCAGGGTCGGGTCATTGCCCGGCACCAGCGGACTCGAAGCCACCACCGTGTGACCCTTGGACTCGAAATACTTCAGGAATTTGTCGCGGATTTCTGCGGATTTCATGCGGATGCGCCAGTAGTTTTACGTAAGGCACAGATTTTAAACCAGTTTTGCCGTTGCATTCCGCACTGCAGCGACCGTATACCGGAAACCGTCGGATATCCGCGGTTCCAGGACCTTCCCGGGGCGGGCACCCCGGTTGTGGCGCCCCTTAGACTGCCAATAGCATCACGGTAATGGCCATGGCGCCGTAAAACACGCACTGATCGCGGTATTCGAGGGCTTTTTCCAACAACATCATCATCATGATCATGATTAGTCTCCGGTTTCTGTTCCCGCTTTTTTTCCTATTTCGCCGCGGCTCAATCCCCGCAGCAGCTTGGTAATCACTTCACTGCTGAAACCCCTGCCCATCAGGAACCGGGCCTGCTTCGCCCGGTCCGCCGCATTCGCTGCCGTTTCGCGGAACTTCCTGCGCCATACGGCCAGCGCGTTTTCCAGTTCACTGTCCTTCAGCGTTGCCAGCGTACTGCTGACCACCTCTGCCGGCACGCCCTTCGCTTCAAGGTCCCGCCGGATACGCGCCGGGCCGTAACGCCCGCGCCGCGCATGCACCATCTGCTCCGCCGCACGAGTTTCGGATAACCAGCCGCGCTGCGAAAAGTCATCAAGGATCTGCGTCACTTCGTCTTCCGACTCAGCGTGCGGCGCAAGTAGCCGGCTCAATTCCTGCCGTGTGTACTCGCGCCGCGCCAAGTGCCTAAGTGCACGGACCCTGAGACTGGGTTCTTTGCTGTCCTGCATGACGCCAGCCCTGTTGAGGATTCCGGTAGACCGGCGGGGTCTCGATTACTATCCGACGGCTTTTTTCTTGGCCGGATCAGACTCGACCACTTCCAGCGGGGCCTTGTCTTTTTTCACCACGATCTGCGGTCCGCCATTGATGCCGAGCACGGTGCGGATCTTGGCTTCGATCTCGTCGGCGATATTGGGATTTTCTTTCAGGTAATCGCGGGTGTTGTCCTTGCCCTGGCCGATGCGGTCCTTGCCGTAGGAATACCAGGCACCGGACTTCTCGATAATGTTGTTGGCAACGCCGAGCTCGATGATCTCGCCTTCGCGCGAAATGCCTTCTCCGTAGAGAATGTCGAATTCAGCCTGACGGAAAGGCGGCGCCACCTTGTTCTTGACGATCTTGGCGCGGGTCTCGGAACCGATGACCTCCTCGCCTTTCTTGATCGAGCCGATGCGGCGGATGTCGATACGCACCGATGCGTAGAACTTCAGCGCGTTGCCGCCGGTCGTGGTTTCGGGGTTGCCGAACATCACGCCGATCTTCATGCGGATCTGGTTGATGAAAATCACCAGCGTATTCGAACGCTTGATGTTCGCAGTCAGCTTGCGCAGCGCCTGCGACATCAGACGCGCCTGCAGGCCCATCTGCGGCTCGCCCATCTCGCCTTCTATTTCGGCGCGGGGCACCAGTGCCGCTACCGAGTCGATCACCACCACATCCACCGAACCCGAACGCACCAGCATGTCGGCGATTTCCAGGGCCTGCTCGCCGTTGTCCGGCTGCGAAATGATCAGCTCGTCAACTTTGACGCCCAGCTTGCCGGCGTATTGCGGGTCGAGTGCGTGTTCCGCATCGATGAACGCCGCCGATCCGCCGAGTTTCTGCATCTGCGCGATCACCGACAGTGTCAGCGTGGTTTTGCCCGACGATTCGGGACCGTAGATTTCAACCACGCGGCCGCGGGGCAGACCGCCGATGCCAAGACCGATGTCGAGACCCAGCGAACCCGTCGACACCGCCTGGATGTCCTTTGCGATTTCCGACTCGCCCATGCGCATGACCGAGCCCTTGCCGAATTGTTTTTCGATTTGCGACAGCGCCGCGGCAAGCGCTTTGGATTTGTTTTCGTCCATGATGTCCTCGTTGTCCGGTGATTCGTTCAGTAAAAATTCAGAAGAAATTCGGGATTGCGTCTTGCGTTGCCTGCTGTTGATGGGACGCATTATTACACAATCCGTCGAAAAGGTGAATATTTATACAGTAGTGTGTATAAAGCCACCTATATTACTAATAGTTCAATGATATCAATTACTTATTTACTTGCCGCGGCCGTCGGCAACAGCCTCAGCACGCCCTCCAGCGCAAAATGTACCGCCTGCCGTCGCACCGCCTCGCGGTCGCCGTTGAAGCATTTCAACGCACTTTTCGGTTCGCCGTTTTTGATGCTCCAGGCGAAACACACCGTACCCACCGGCTTTTCGGGTGTTCCGCCCGCGGGGCCGGCGGTACCACTGACCGACACCGCGACCTGGGCATGGCTTTTGGCCAGTGCACCGACCACCATTTCGCACACGGTTTGCTCGGAAACCGCGCCGTGCGCACCCAGCGTTTCCTGGCTGACGCCGAGCATCTCGCGCTTGGAGATATAGGTATAGGTGACAAAGCCGCGCTCAAACCAGTTGGAGCTGCCGGGCACAGCCGTCAAGGCCTGCGCGATCCAGCCGCCGGTGCAGGACTCCGCCGTCGCCAGCATCAGCCCCTGCGCTTTCAGCGCCTCACCGACACGCGCCGCCAGTTCGAACAATACTGAATCATCTGCGAGATGTCTGTTGGGCATAACGAATCCCCTAGTTAACCCAGCACAGCGTAAGAGACGGCGATGATCAGCAGCGTGTATCCCGCTGCCAGCAGATCGTCCCACATCACGCCGAAACCGCTTTTGAGCATGCGGTCATAGTAACGAATTGGCGGCGGCTTCACGATATCGAAGAGGCGGAAGATCAGGAAGGCAAATGCCTGCCAGTAACCGGTCACCGGCACAAAAAACAGCACCAGCATGAACGCCACGGTCTCGTCCCACACCATGCCGCCATGGTCAGCCACGCCCAGAGCATGCCCGGTCACCGAACTGGCCCACACACCCAGCCAGAACAGCGCCACCACGATCAACAGAAAGGTCCACGGCGCCACCAGCGGCACCAGCCAGTTGTACAGCGGCAGCGCGAGAAGCGTGCCCACCGTACCCGGCGCCACTGGCGACAGCCCGGCGCCGCCGCCAAAGGCGATGAAATGGGCGGGATGGCGGAAGACAAAATACAGGCCGGGGCGGGTCAGTGTTTCCATGGTGGGGCGGTTAATCGTTGCGGATGCGATGGATATAACATTAGCGCATATCCACTGCGAGCGCTTCCTGTCTAGTTGCCGCTAAGGTTGCCCAGCCACGGCATGACGCAATCGGTCAAGCAATTGCGTGATGTCACCCTGTGCTGCGGCATCGGGCGGCTGCGGCGCATCACGATTAGCTTGGAGCCGTGATTCCGCTGCTGCGGCGACCTCTCCGACAGCGGAAAAACCAAAGGTCGCCGCGGAACCCGCAATCTTGTGCAAGACGCGGATGAGTTCCTCCATCCGTTGCGGCGTGTGCTCACCATGGATGATCTGCCCCCAAAGCGAATAAATACTCTCGATACGCGACGGCAGGTCAGCGCAAAACTCCGCACTGAACGCAGCCATCATCTGCCGGAATTCATCATCACTCATACGGCAACAATGCGGTGACAGTAAAAACCGGCATCATTCAACATGGCTCTGCCGGTCGAAGGGATTTTTCGAGATTCCCGGCACGGTCTTCACTGCTTCAATCAGCGCATCGGGCTGGAAAGGTTTGGTGATATAGCCGTTGGCTCCGCCGGCGAGCCCCTTGAACACGGCCTCACGCGTGGCCTTCGCGTTCAGCATCAACACCGGCACCGTTTTCAGCGTCGGGTGCTCACGGATTTTCATCAGGATATTGAACCCGTCAGCGTCGGGCAGCATGACGTCGAGCAGCACCAGGTCCGGCTGTGGCTGGCGGCTCAGTCCGGCTATGATTTCATTGCGGTTGCCGGCAATCGTGGCGGAAAAACCTTCGAGTTCCAGACATTTTCTGGGGAATTTCGCCAGTGCCCCGTCGTCCTCGACTATCAGCACCGACTCACCGCCGGTAGACTCCACCTGCGCGGTCACCTTCATCGCGATACGTACGTAATACCCTTGGCGCTGCAGGGTGGACACACCAGAAGCCGCTTCCGACTCCGCTTGGGTCAACGCCGACTCCAAAAGCTTTTTCTGTGACTCGCTGAAAAACTCGATGAACTCCGAGGACAGCGTCAACTGGTTGGCGGCGAGATCGGCGTAACCGTCGCGCACCAGTTCGTTCATCGCGATCAGAAACTGTTCATCACCATCGGTGAATTTCGCCCGGCCCTTGAGAGCCACCCTAGCCGAAGTGATCAAAACCCTTTTGCCGCACCTCGAGCGGCAGACCGTCGCCATCGACAACCACCACGCTGCAAACACCCTCCGGTGCCCGGATCACACGTCCGATGCGTGTCACCGGGGTGCGTACTCGTGACGCGGCACGTTCCACTGCGGCACGCTTCGCCGGCGCGGCGGTAAAACACAGTTCGTAATCATCACCGCCGCCCAGCAGCGCCGCCTGCGCGACGGGGCGTTCAAGGTAACGCCGCAGCAGCGCCGACACCGGCAGCCGCTCCATCGCCACCACCGCTGCTACGCCGGAGCGCTCGCAGATGTGGCCGAGATCGGCAACTAGGCCATCCGATACATCAATCGCGCTGCGCGCTACCCCGCGCAGGGCCGTACCCAGGGCCACACGCGGCACCGGCCAGTCGAGGCGCTGCATGACACGCTTCAATTCGGCAGAATGCAGTTTGATGCGTTTGTTTTTTGCCGCCACCGCAAGCGCGGCATCACCCAGCGTGCCCGACACCCAGATGTCATCGCCGGGTTTCGCGCCGTCGCGACGCAAGACCTGGCGCGCCGGCACTTCACCGATGATCTGCACACAGAGATTCAGCGGTCCCTTGGTCGTATCGCCGCCGATCAGATCAACGCCATGCCGGCGGGCGAGTTTCATGAAACCCTGCGACAACGCCGCCACCCAACGCGCATCCGCCTTTGGCAGCGCAATACCCAGCGTCGCCCAGCGCGGCGCCGCACCCATCGCCGCCATATCCGACAGATTCACCGCCAGCGCCTTGTGCCCCACCGAGGCAGGATCGGCATCCATGAAAAAGTGATGTCCGCCGACCAGCATGTCGGCGGCGACGGCCAATACCTGGCCGCTGGTTGGCTTGATTAATGCAGCGTCATCGCCGACACCGAGCAGCGTATGCGGCGTGGCGTGGGTGAAATGACTTTTGATGAGTTCGAATTCGGAGGGCATGGCGTATTGTGCCCTTATATGATGTATCCCGCCGAGACGCGGCACGATCCGCGCCGGCGCCGTGGGAGAACAACGATGATCCGGCTTGCAACCGCCCTGCTTGGAGCCCTGCTGATGACCGCCTGCGCTACCACACTACCCGTACCCCCCGCAGTCATCGCCGATCTCGCACCGAACGGCAAGCTGCGCGCAGGGATCAAGCTCCAGAACACACTGCTGAAAGCCAAAGGCCCGAACGGTGAACCCAAAGGCGTTGCCGTAGAACGCGTGCGTGAACTGGCTCGGCGCCTGAACGTGCCACTGGAAATCATGCCATATACGTCAGCGGGCGCCACTGCAGGCGCCGCAAAACCGGCGTTTCCCGTGGTGCCGGCATGAGGCATGCCGCCTTTATTTGCAGAGAATGTCCGCCATCCAGTCCGCGGTCTGCGTCTGGAACATGTAACGCCGGTTGTTGGCGACATGGTTGCCGCCCTTGACGATCAGCAGCTTGCAGGGCCCCGACACTTCCGCGGCGATGCGTTCGGCATTGTGCGGCGGTGTCAGCTTGTCGAGTTCTCCGCCTACGACAAAAATCGGGCAGGTGATGTTTTTCGCGACGCCTTCCAGCGACAGCGTCTTGGCGTTCTCGCGCGCCGCAGCCATATCCTTCGCATGCGAACGCACGCGGAAAGCCTCTCGTGACAGCTCGTTGCGGCTGTCGAAAGTCTCCACCCAGCTGTAGGGGCCGGACAGCGAAATGCAGGCCTTGATGCGTTTCTCGAAAGCGACACTGCGCGCCGCGTAATAACCGCCCAGCGAAACGCCCCACAGGCCGATGCGCGCGGCATCGAGGTCATTCCGGCTGACCACATAATCGACCACGGCACTGGCCGCAACTTCATAGTCACCGCGGATCGGAATGTCGTATTCCGCTTCGCCCTGCCCCGGCCCGTCAAAGGACAGCGTCGCCATGCCGCGGGCGAGGAAAATGTTTTCATAGACTTCGAGTTCTTCCTTGGTCGAATCCAGGCCTACGCACATGATCACCACCGGATGCGGCGCATTGCCGCCTGGCTTGCGCAGGATTCCGGCCAGGGTTTTACCCTGATACGGAATCTCCACGCGAAAACCGGGGTTCGGCAGCAGCGGCAGTGCCAGCTGGCGGCATTCGATGACCTTGAGGTGCACCGCTTTCATTTGCGGGATGTCGTGCACGAACATGAACTTGCCGAAGTGGTAGCAGATTGCCGCGCGATTGAGGTGTTCTCCGGCCGAGAGTTTATGGCCTTCTGCCAGCACCTTGCGGCCGATGCCCTCATGGATCTCGGCGCGTGCGCTCCATGCCGCACACCACTGGTCCCATCGGGAAATCCCCGCAGTGACTTCCTCGAAATCCGTCAGCGGAACGCCGCTCGACACGAAGCGCGGCGCCCAGTGGTGTATCGCGGTTTCAACATGCTTGTCCTTCGTATTCTGGCCTGCTGCTTGCATTGTTACAGTCCTTGTATCGTCAGTTCACAGTCCGTTTCAAATTGAATATCGGTCCCACGCGGATCGCAATTCGCGCCCCGGCCAAAGCCTTGTCTTGAGAGGCAATGCGGTCTCACTCGGGCCCGACAAACCCGATATAAGCACCGCAGGTAAATTCCGGCGTCGCCAGCATCGCATGTTCGCCGTTGCTGCGGATGCCGCGTTTCGGAGGCGGCATGCCGTGTTCTTCCATCCAGCGCGCGGCCGCACCCATGCCGGTGGTCCGGTACAGCGCCTGGAAGGGGCCCGGGCCGCGGCGTTCCAGCGCATCAGCTGCGGGGCCCGGCGCATAGGGTTGCACCACGCCAAGGCCGGTCGGTCCGATTTCAAAAATCGCCATATGTGACATCACCACCGTGCCCTTGTGCAGTTCGGGCTTTTCCATGCCCAGCACGCGGGCATACAACGCAGCCTCGGCCTCGGCGTCATTGCTGACGATATAACTGCGCTCCAGCTTGTAAACCCCATTCGGGTGCGCACCGGCGCCCGGCACCTGCGTGCGTCGTACATCCAGCGACGTCAGGTGCTGGATGAAAAAGACGGGCAGCGGATTCTTTGCGCCGAGCACCGCGGTTTTCCAGCGCAGTTCGCGGCCATCCGCCATGCGGCGTCCGCCCTCCACCGCGTCGCCGACATCAATACCGCGACCGCGCATCGCCACGACATCGGCATCGAGATTGTCACTCTGCACAGCAATCTGACGGATGCCGCCGCCCTGCGCAATGAACGCATCCAGGCTGCTTCCGCTGGCGCCTGACGCACGTGAAGCCTTGTATTCAGCAAGATCGCGAATGGCCAGCAGCTCAAGGTAGTCGCCGGTATTGAAGGCGACGGCGTTATGCGTGCCGCGGCCCGGATGAATACCGGCGGCGTGCATGTTGAAACCCATTTTCGTGTATTGCGCAATGCCCTGCTGCAGATCGGGCACGGCGATGGTGACATGGTCGAGGCAGGTGAACATGAATACTCCGGCTTGATTCAGGAAAATCGGCGAACACTGCTTGAACCGCGACAGTGCTGCCCTGATCAGGAGACTGTATGCACGGGGAGCTGAGGCTAACACGGCACTCCCGCAATGTCATCGCGCCTCGCAACCGATACCGGGATGCGTCATCAGCCCGCCAGAGCCAAATTCGTGCAGAATGCTGGCCTTCCAAGCCCTTGAACGAAAACGCCCCTAGTGAACATTGCATCCGCAGTCCGCATCGCATTCGCTGCAATCCTCGGCATCGCCGTAATTACACCGGCCGCAGCACAGAATTATCCGGTGCGCGCCGTTCGCATCATCGCGCCTTTCCCGGCCGGCGGTTCATCCGATCTGGTGGCGCGCATCCTCGCGCAGAAACTCACCGACATGAACGGTCAGCAGTTTATCGTCGATAACCGCCCCGGTGCCGGCGGCACGCTGGGAACCGAACTCGGCGCCAAAGCCGCACCAGACGGTTACACGCTCACCGTCGGCAACGTCGCACCCACCGCAGTCAATTTCAGCCTGTTCAAGAAGCTGCCCTACGACCCGGTCAATGATTTCGCGCCGATCGCGCTATCCGCCGTCGGCACCACCGTGCTGGTGGTGCATCCCTCGCTGCCGGTGCGCAGCGTCAAGGATGTCATTGCCCTGGCCAAAGCCAAACCGGGCCAGTTGAACTACGGCTCCGGCGGCAGCGGCACGCCGGCGCACCTCACCGGCGAACTGTTCCGCCACATGGCCAAGGTCAATATCGTGCACGTGCCGTACAAGGGTACCGGACAGTCGGTCAACGACCTGATCGCAGGCCACATCCAGTTCATTTTCGCCACAATGCCGGTCGGCATACCGCATGTAAAAACAGGCCGCCTGCGCGGCCTCGCGGTGACCAGCGAAAAACGCTCGGTGCTGGCACCGGATCTGCCGGCTGTCTCTGAAACACTGCCCGGCTTCCAGTTCGACAGCTGGTGGGGTCTGGTTGCACCGGCGAAAACACCTGCTGATATCATCAACAAATTGAACGGGCAGTTGCTGCAGATCACCAAACATCCCGACGTCAAGCAGCGTTTTGCCGACCTCGGCCTGGAACCGGCCGGCAACTCACCGCAGCAGTACGCTGCCTTCATCAAGTCGGAAATCGACAAGGTCGCCAAAATCACCAAGGCGATCGGACTGCAGCCGGAATAAGTATCAGCAATGCCAATGAAAATATTCTTCGCGGGCATCGCTCTGCTGGCGGCCTTTTTGCAGACCGCCGGCGCTGCAGCGCTATCCTATCCGGCGCGGCCGATCCGCATGATCGCGCCAATTTCCGCAGGCGGCGGCGCCGATGTCGCAGCGCGGTTGCTCGCCAAATCGCTGACCGACACGCTGCATCAGCAAATCATCATCGACAACCGTCCCGGCGGCGGCAGTGTCATCGGCACTACGGCTGCCGCCAGCGCGACGCCTGACGGTTACACCATCCTGTGGGTTTCCGGCGCTCACGCCATCAATGCCGCATTTGCACGCAACCTGCCCTACGATTCCATCAAAAGCTTCGAACCGGTCACTCTGTTCGCGAAAATGCCCTTTGTGCTGGTAACCCATCCCTCGCTGAATGCGAAAACGATGCCGGAATTACTGGCACTGCTGCTTGCGCAGCCCGGAAAATTCAATTACGCCAGCAGCGGCATCGGCAGCGCTTCGCATCTCGGACTGGAAATGTTCAAGCTTTACGCCAAGGTCGACATGGTCAACGTCAGCTACAAAGGCTCAGCACCGTCTATCGCCGGACTGCTTGGCGGCGAAGTGCAGATGGCACTGCTCGGCCCGCTGTCGGTCAAACCCCATATCGCTTCGGGCAAAGTACGCGCACTCGCGGTTTCCACTGCAAAACGCTCCCCCGCCTTTCCGACGCTGCCGACCATCGGCGACAGCGTGCCCAAATATGAAATGACCAGCTGGTACGGCATTCTTGCGCCACGGGGAACGCCACGCGCTGCGATTGACCGCCTTAACGCTGCAGTAGCTGCCGCACAGACCGACAAGACACTGGAAGACACACTGGCACCGGAAGGCGCAGAACTTCCGCGGATGACGCCGCAGCAGTTTGGCCAATACCTGCAAGCGGAAATCGGCCGTTACGCCGAATTACGCAGCAAACTCGATCTGCGTCTCGAATAAAAACCGGAGGAACATCCATGAATCGCAGCACAAAGCTCGCCTGCAGCCTGCTGATCGCAGTCGGCTTGCACAACACCGCCACCGCACAGACCTATCCGGCCAAATCCGTGAGCATGGTCATCCCTTTCCCGGCCGGCGGCGCCGTGGATATCGTTTGCCGCACGGTGGCGCAACGGCTTGCTGAAATCTGGAAACAACCGGTCACCGCACTCAACCGTCCGGGCGCCGGTGGCAATATCGGCGTGGAATCGGTGGTGCGTTCTCCCGCCGACGGCTACACCCTGCTCTGCGCCTCGACGGCACTGTCGATCAATCCGGCGCTGACGCAGAAACTGCCCTATGACGTGATGCGCGATCTGCTGCCGGTCAGCCAGCTCGTGGTCACACCCAATGTGCTGGTGGTGCATCCTTCGGTACCCGCGAAATCCGTGCGTGAGCTGACGGCGCTGGCAAAATCCAAACCGGATCGCCTGACCGGCGGCTCGGCCGGTTCCGGCACTTCGGCCCATCTGTCGCTGGAACTGTACAAAAGCCTCGCCGGCGTCAAAATTGTCCAAGTCGCCTACAAAGGTTCTGCGCCGTCGCTGATCGGCGTGGTTGGCGGCGAAACCGACATCGCCTTCCTGCCAACCAGCGTGGTCAATCCGCATGTGGCTGCGGGACGGTTGCGTGCACTGGCGGTGACAACGGCCAAGCGCTCCAAAACCCTGCCTGATGTACCGACAATGGACGAAGCCGGCACCAAAGGTTATGAAGCCGCGGCCTGGAGCGCGATCCTCGCGCCCGCAGGAACAGCGCCGGCAGTGATCAATACGATCTACGCCGGCATCACCGAAAGCTTCAAATCGCCGTCCGTACAATCGACTTTCGAAAAAATCGGCGGTGAACCGATCGCCAGCAGCCCCGCCGAATTCACGCGTTACCTCGATGCCGAAATCAGCAAATGGCGCAAGGTCGTTGCCGCCGCCGGCATCAAACCGGAGTAAGTCATGCCTCAATCAATCATCAACGGCGTTGCCATCCAGTACGAAGTTCTCGGTGATCACGGTCCGTGGGTCGCGCTGACCCCTGGAGGCCGTCTGGGTAATGACGATATCCGCTCGCTGGCCGGACGTGTCGCCGCAGGCGGCTACCGCGTGCTGATCCATGACCGGCGCAATTGCGGCGCATCCGAAGTTTCGGTCGCCGGCGATGGCGCCGAGCATGAAATCTGGGCTGCGGACCTTTATGCACTGCTGCAGCAGCTCAATGCCCTGCCGGCAGTCATCGGCGGCGGCTCTTCCGGCTGCCGCATGTCGATCGAGTTTGCACTGCGTTATCCGGAGGCCGTCAACGGCCTGCTGCTGTGGCGCGTCACCGGCGGTCCCTTCGCCACGCAGCGGCTGCGCGAAAAGTATTACGGTGAATACATCCGCGCCGCCAACAAGGGCGGCATGGCCGCAGTCTGTGAAACACCGCATTTTCGCGAGCGCATTGCGGCGCGCCCGGCGAACCGTCAGCTGCTGATGAACATGGATGCCGCGCAATTCACCGGGGCGATGATCGCCTGGGATGAACAGTTCAAAACCGGCGCCGGTCAGCCGGTTATCGGTGCCAGCGAGGAACAGCTGCGGTCAATCAAGACCCACGCCTGCATTGTTCCCGGCAACGACAAGACCCATCCGCAACTCGCCGCCGCCGAACTGGCAAGGCTGATGCCCGATACCGAGCTGTGCCCGCTAATGGGCGAAGACATTGATATCGACGTCGACCCGCATGAACACTGGGATGCCAAAGAAGACGCCCTTGCCGCGATCCTGCTGAATGGCCTGCGGCGCATGAAACAATAAACCCGAGCTGCCGCGCGGGCGCCACCAGTCAGGACTTCGGCGGTTCCGCCGGCGGCGTGCCACCGGCAGCCTGCTGCGCCTGCGCCATCAGCGCCTGCTGTTCAGCGAATTTCTTTTTCAGATGCGTCGGAAACCAGAAGTCGAGAATCGCAAAGCCGAAAAAGAAAAACAGCATGACATTGCGCGTGCCCGGATCAACATGGCCGCCGTAGAGCAGCACATAACCGCCGAGAAACAGGTTCATGACCCCGGCAAACTGGAAGGCGTAAATCCGTTTTTTCAGTTTTGTTTCGTCCATCTCTCATCCATCCCGATTCGATTGATTGCCACAATCAACAGCGTCAGGCGCGCGCGGCGTTGAATTCCACCGCGCGCAGCTGCATCGCCATCTTGTCGAGCACACCGTTGACGTATTTATGGCCGTCGGTGCCGCCGAATGATTTTGCCAGCTCGATGGCCTCGTTGATGATCACGCGATACGGCACTTCGATCTGGTTTTTGAATTCATACCCCGCAAGCAGCAAGATGCCGCGCTCCACCGGCGACAGGCTTTTGTAGGCGCGGTCGAGCAACGGTGCGATCAGCTGCTCCATATCCGCAGAGCCGGCCACCGCGCCGGTCAGCAGCGCCTTGAAATAATCACCGTCGATCTTGTCGAAGCCTTCGGCATCCGACAGCTGCTCGACAATGGTCAGCGGATCAGTACCCGCCAGTTGCCATTGATAAAGGCCCTGCAGGGCAAATTCACGCGAACGTCTGCGACTGGATTTCATGAGGCTCCGGTGTGCGACGGCATTCCGGCCTCGCAAAAATAATTATTTAAAAACAATAACTTGCTTATGCCGCGGACTATAACCGCGGCATCAGACGCGCCATCTCGAGGGCCGCGATCGCGCAATCGAGGCCCTTTTGCGCCATGCGCGCTTCGGCCTGATCGTCATTCTCGGTAGTAAGGATGCCATTGGCGATGGGTACGCCGGTGGACAGCTGCACATCCGTAATGCCGCGCGAGGATTCATTCGACACGATTTCAAAATGGTAGGTCTCGCCGCGGATCACCGCGCCGAGCGCGATCAACGCATCGTATTTCCCGCTCTGCGCCATCTTTTTCAGCGTCAGCGGAATTTCCAGCGCGCCGGGCACGGTGACGATGCGCATGTCTTTCTGCGCGACTCCGTGTTTGAGCAGCCCTGCCGTACACGACGACAGCAGCCCGTCGCCGACGTCGATGTTGAAACGTCCCATGACGATGCCGATGCGCAATCCAGTGCCTTTGGTATCGGGCTCCAACTCTTCAATGCCGTCGTAACGTCCCATATCGTTTTTCCTTTAAACTTTCTTGCCTGGCGGCTGCAGATAACCGGTCACTTCAAGATCAAATCCGGCCATGCTGGGCATGCGCAGCGGCTGCGCCATGACGCGCATTTTTTTCACGCCGAGATCACGCAGGATCTGTGCGCCGATGCCGTAATTGCGCAACACGATTTTTGCGGGACCGCCGCGTTCATCCTGCGGGCGGGCGCGCTCGAGCAACTCCGCCGCAGTCTCCGGGCGATGCAGCAGCACCACGACACCGCAGCCGTTGCGGGCGATTTCTGCCATCGCGTCATTCAGATTCCAGGAGTGGCTGGTCGCGCTGGTGTCGAGCACGTCGATCAACGATACCGGCTCATGCACCCGCACCAGCACCTCGTCACGCGGCGAAATGTTTCCACGCACCAGCGCGAGATGGGTCTGACCGCCGGCGGTCTCGGTGTACGCCACCAGGCGGAAACGGCCATGCGCTGTTTCAATGTCACGCTCGGTGGCGCGCTTGACCAGCGACTCGGTACTGCTGCGATACTGGATCAGGTCGGTGATGGTACCGATCTTCAGGCCGTGTTCGGCAGCAAACGGAATCAAGTCCGGCAACCGCGCCATCTCGCCGTTGTCCTTGAGGATTTCGCAGATCACTGACGCCGGGCTCAGTCCGGCAAGTCGTGCGAGATCGCAGCCCGCTTCGGTATGACCGGCGCGCATCAGCGTGCCACCGTTCTGCGCCATCAGCGGAAAAATGTGTCCGGGCTGCACGATGTCATCGGGACTGGCATCCGGCCGGATCGCCGCCTGCACCGTCTTCGCGCGGTCCGCCGCGGAAATGCCGGTGGTTACGCCGGTGGCCGCCTCGATCGACAGCGTGAAATTAGTACCCATCGGCGAGCGGTTGTTACTGACCATCAGCGGCAGGTTGAGCAGCCGACAACGCTCCTCGGTCAGCGTCAGACAGATCAGGCCGCGGCCGAAACGCGCCATGAAATTGATGGTTTCCGGCGTCGCAAATTCCGCAGCCAGCACCAGGTCACCCTCGTTCTCGCGGTCTTCCTCATCGACGAGCACGACCATACGGCCGGCACGGATCTCGGCGATGATTTCAGTGGTCGGGCTGATGGCCAATTCGTTGTTTCCTGATTTCAAGACTTCAGTTCCTTGCTTTCAATTCCCTGCACCGCCGGCTTCGTGCAGACGCTCCACATAGCGCGCCAGCATGTCCACCTCCAGATTGACCGGCACCCCAGCTTTCAGTTGCTGCAGCGTTGTCGCCGACAGAGTGTGCGCGATCAGGTTGACCTCGAAGGCATTGCCGTCGACCGCATTCACCGTCAGGCTGACGCCATTGACGGCAATCGAACCCTTGCGCGCGATGTAACGGGCGATCGCCGCAGGCGCGTCGATGACGAGGCGGCGATTGTCTCCCACCGCCTCGAATTGCGCCACTGTGCCGGTGCCATCAACATGACCGCTCATCAGATGGCCGCCGAGCCGGTCGGCCAGCCGCAGCGCCTTTTCCAGATTGACTGCGGCGCCGGCATCAAAGCCGGCGACCACGCCAAGAGAGGCCTGCGACACCTCCGCTTCAAAATACGTTTGATCGAAAGCCACGACGGTCAGGCACACGCCGTTGACCGCGATGCTGTCGCCAAGTTGCACATCCCCCATATCCAGCGCAGCAGTGGCGATATGCAGACGCACGCCCCCCGGTGCAGGCTTGATGGTCTCGATGCGGCCGACGGCCGCGACAATGCCGGTAAACATTAATGCAATCTCGCGAGGATACGGATATCGTCGCCGACCCGGGTGATGTCGGTAATGCGTACATTGCGCCGCCCTGCCAGATCATCCAGAGGCGGCAGATGGAACATGCCCTTGGCGGTATCGCCGAGGATACATGGCGCCATGTAAATTAGCAGTTCATCGACCAGACCTTCATCGAGGAAAGAACCGTTGAGCTTGTAGCCGGCCTCGACGTGCAACTCATTGCAGCCGCGGCGCGCCAGTTCCTGCAGCAGCGCCGGCAGCTCAACCTTGCCTTCGTGATTGGGCAGCACCACGACCTCGGCGCCATGCGCACGCAGGGCGACGCTGCGCGGGGCATCGACTCCGGCAGCAGCGATAATGGTACCCGGCCCGAGAATTTTCGCCGTCAGCGGCGTCTGCAGGCGGCTGTCGACCACCACCCGGTACGGCTGGCGCGTGCTTGCGACATCGCGCACCGTCAGCAGCGGATCATCATCCTTGACCGTACCGACGCCGGTGATTACGGCACAGGCCCGCGCACGCCAGGCATGGCCATCCTTGCGCGCCTCAGGCCCGGTAATCCACTGACTCTTGCCATTGGCGAGTGCGGTACGGCCATCGAGACTTGCCGCGACCTTCATGCGCACCCAGGGCGTGCCGCGAGTCATGCGCGACACAAAACCGATATTCAATTCACGTGCCTCCGCCTCCATCAGGCCGACATCGACCGTAATGCCGGCGGCACGCAACCGCTCAAATCCTTTACCCGAGGTTTTCGGATTCGGATCCTGCATTGCGGCAACCACACGCCCCGGTTTTGCCGCCAGAAGCGCATCAACACAGGGCGGTGTGCGGCCGTGATGGGCGCAGGGCTCCAGCGTCACGTAGACGGTTGCGCCGGCGACGCGATCGCCGGCCGCCTGCAGTGCCAGCGGTTCAGCATGCAGCCCCCCCGCTTTCGCATGCCAGCCCTCGCCGACAACGACACCATCACGGACGATCACGCAGCCGACGCGCGGGTTCGGCGTGGTCGTGTACAGCCCCTGCGCGGCGAGATGCAGCGCGCGGGCCATATACGTGTGATCTTCAGGTTTGAACATTGAATGTAGGTTGCCGCAAACCGCGACAAAAGCGGGTTACTTGGCTCGCCCGGGACGGCGCACTTCCTTGATCGCGTCGGTAAAATCATCGACACCCTGGAAACTTTTGTAGACCGATGCAAAGCGGATATAGGCGACTTCATCGAGTTTTTTTAGCTCACGCATCACCATTTCGCCGACACGGCGTGCCGGCACTTCGCGCTCACCAAGCGACAGCAGTTCATTGGTCAGCGCTCCGATCGCCTCATCCACCAGCGGCGTCGGCACCGGGCGCTTGTGCAGCGCACGCATGAAGCTGGTGCGCAGCTTGGCCAGATCGAACTCGGCGCGGCTGCCGTCCTGCTTGACCACCTGCGGCATGCGCAGCTCCACCGTCTCGTAGGTCGTGAAGCGCTTGCTGCAGGCGACGCATTTGCGGCGCCGGCGGATGCTGTCGCCATCGTCGCTGACGCGCGAGTCGATGACCTGGGTCTCATCCGATTTGCAGAAAGGACACTTCATGGTGGCAGCGCTTGCGGATTACGACTTGCGGTAAACGGGATGTTTGCCACAAAGTGCTTTGACGGCACTGCGGACCTTGTTGTTGACGGCAACATCCTGCGGCGCGTCGAGAATGTCGGCAATCAGGTGGCCGAGTTCCTCGGCTTCAATTTCGCGGAAACCGCGGGTTGTCATCGCCGGCGAGCCGATACGCACACCGCTGGTCACCGTCGGCGTACGGGTGTCGTTGGGGACCGAATTCTTGTTGACGGTGATATTGGCGCGGCCCAGCGCCTGCTCGGCTTCGAGTCCTGTCACCGGCTTGTCGCGCAGATCGAGCAGGAACAGGTGGCAGTCGGTACGGCCGGAAACAATCCGGTAGCCGCGCTCCTGCATCACCTTCGCCATCACCCGCGCGTTGTCGAGCACCTGCTGCTGGTAATCGCGGAAGTCTTTGGTCATCGCCTCTTTGAACGCGACCGCCTTGGCGGCAATCACGTGCATCAGCGGACCGCCCTGCGAACCGGGGAATACCGCTGAATTGAGAATCTTTTCGTGTTCGGCGCTGGACAGGATCATGCCGCCGCGTGGGCCGCGCAGCGTCTTGTGTGTGGTCGTAGTGACGAAGTCGGCGATACCCACCGGGCTCGGATAAAGACCGGCGGCAACGAGACCAGCATAATGCGCCATGTCAGCCATCAGCAGCGCACCGACGCTGTCGGAGATTTCGCGGAATTTTTCCCAGTCGATGACCAGCGAATAAGCTGATGCACCGGCAACAATCAGCTTGGGCTTGTTGATCTTGGCCAGCTCGGCTACTTCGTCGTAGTCAATCGCCTGGGTTTTCGGATTCAGGCCATAACTCGCGGCGTTGTAATACTTGCCGCTGATATTGACCTTGGCGCCGTGGGTCAGATGGCCGCCGTCGGAGAGGCGCATTCCGAGGATGGTGTCGCCGGGCTTCAGCGTGGCAAGGAACACCGCGGCATTGGCCTGGGCGCCCGAATGCGGCTGAACATTGGCGTAACCGGCCTTAAACAGTTCCTTGGCGCGTTCGATCGCCAGCTTTTCGGCAATATCGACAAACTCGCAACCGCCGTAATAACGCTTTCCGGGGTAACCCTCGGCGTATTTGTTCGTCAGCACCGACCCCTGTGCCGCCAGTACTGCCGGGCTGGCATAGTTTTCTGAAGCGATCAGTTCGATATGATCTTCCTGACGCTGCGCCTCCTGCTCGATCGCTTGGTAAATTTCGGGGTCGATGGTCTGGAGACGGTTGTCGAAAATGGACATGAGAATCGGTGATCCGGAAGGTTGCAAACAGAGTGGCGGATTTTATCATGGGGGCCGTTATCACCACCGCACACCTTGGTCAGCTGTTTATTCAATAAAAACAGTAATTTACAGCATTAAATCCGGCCATCCGCCGCACCACAGGCCGGCCGGGGCCGTCGCCGATGGCTAGGGGCTACAATCAGCGCCTTCCTTATTCTGAGCGGAACGCCCATGAAAATCACTGCCGTCACCACCTTCGTTACTTCGATGCCGATGATCATTGCCGGAGACACACCGATGGTCGGCGGGCGTCCGCGCACGGCGATTGAAACACTGCTGGTTCGTGTCGATACGGACGCCGGCATCAGCGGCTGGGGTGAGGCCTTCGGCCACCGCGTGTGGCCAGTCACCCGTACTGCAATTGACCGCATGATCGCGCCGCTGTGTATCGGCCGCGACCCGACGGCGATCAGCGCACTGATGCATGACCTCGCGCACACGCTGCACGGCGCCGGCCGCAGCGGCCCGGCGATGTACGGCATGTCCGCCATCGACATCGCGCTTTGGGACATAGCCGGCAAGATCGCCAAGCGGCCGCTGTATCAATTGCTCGGCGGCAGCCCGCGCACCGAACTGCCTGCCTATGCCAGCCTGCTGCGTTACGGCAAGGCATCCGCGCTGGAACCGCGTATTGCCGAAGCGCTGGGCCGCGGCTATAACCTGATCAAGATCCATGAAATCGATCCCGCCATCATCCGCGCCGCACGGCGCGCCTGCGGCGACGGCATTCCGCTGATGGTCGACTGCAGCACGCCGTGGACACCGCTGCAGGCAGTAGCAATGGCCAAACAGCTTTACGAACTGGATCTCGAATTCCTCGAAGAGCCGGTATGGCCGCCGGAAGACCACGAAGGTCTCGCCCGGGTGCGCGCCGAAGGCGGCATCCCGGTGGCCGCCGGAGAGAACGTCGGTACCGTCAATGAATTCCATCGCCTGTTCGAACGCGGTTCGCTGGATGTTGCACAGCCCAGCGTGACCAAGGTCGGCGGCGTCACCGAAATGATGAAAGTGTTTGCTCTGGGTGAGGCCCACGGCGTACGCGTGGTCCCGCACTCGGCCTATTTCGGTCCCGGCCTGCTCGCTTCGATCCATGTCTGCGCGGCGCAGGCGCAGCAACCCTGGGTCGAGCGCTTCTACTGTGATTTCGCCGAGAATCCCTTGGGTGAGGCGATCAATCCGAAAAACGGCTGCTTCACCATTCCGCAGGGCCCGGGGCTCGGCGTCGATCCCGACCCGGTGCTGCTGAAAAAATTCGCCATCGAATCCTGATCAAACAACAAAAACAGCAATACATCCGCCAAAAAGGAAGAGGGACATGACTCCGTTCATCCGCATTTCCGCGCTGCTGCTGTGCACCGCCATGGCCCCGGGCCTCGCGGCCGCCAGTTACGAAGACAAATATCTCGATGCCAACGGCGTCAAGATCCGCTACATCGACGCCGGCAAGGGCGAAGCCATCGTCCTGCTCCATGGCGGCACCTCACGGCTGGAGAGCTGGATCACGCCCGGCGTTGTTGAAAACCTGTCGAAAGACTTCCGCGTCATCGCCTTCGACGCGCGCGGCCACGGCAAAAGCGATTCGCCGCGCGACCCCGCTCTCTACGGACGCCAGCAGGCGCTGGACGTGGTGCGCATCCTCGACGCGCTGAAGATCGACAAGGCGCACATCATCGGTTTTTCACTGGGCAGCAGTACGGTCGCACAACTGCTGACGCTGCATCCCGAACGCTTCCTGACCGGCGTGCAGGTCGCCGGTGCCGGACGTTCGCCGAAGGAAGCCAATAATCCGCGCATTGAAACCGAAGCTGCCGAAATCGCCCGCGACTGCATCAGCCGCAGCCGCCTGATGCGCCAGGCCCCCGCCGGCATGAAACCCACGGAAGAAGAAATCCAGCAGCGAATGGCCGCCTGCCGCGCCGACAAGACCTTCGACCAACTCGCTACGGCGGCATCGCTGCGCGGTTACAAGGATCAAGCCGTCACAGCCGAACAGATGGCTGCAGTAAAAGTGCCGACCATGGGTATCGTCGGCATGCTGGACCATACATTGAAGGATATGCAGGAACTCAAAACCATCCGTCCCGGCATGAAACTGGTGTTGCTCGAAGGGGTGTCGCATACCGGTAAAACGGGTATTCAAAGCAGTCCGGCGCTGGTCACCGAAATCCGCACCTTCATCGCCGAACAGAAAGCATCCGGCGCGCGCTGACCGTCTGCCTACTCCGGCTTGATTCCCGCCGCCTTGACCACGGCGGCCATCTGCCGGCTTCCCTGCTCCATCGTCTCGGTGACCTGCTCCGGCGTGGTGTGGGCAGGAAATGCCCCCATACCGCCGAGACGCTCCTGCATCTCCGGGGTGCGCATGAATTCGCCGATGCGCTGATTGAGAAACTGGACCACTGCGCGCGGTGTCTGACGCGGCGCTACCACCGCCCACCATTGTCCGGGGAACGGGGCATCAACACCGGCCTCGGCCATTGTCGGCACATCGGGCAATACCGGTGCGCGTTGCGGCGTGGTCACCGCCAGCCCGCGCAGCCGCCCCGCCTTGACCTGCGGCACCGACGGCACCATGTCGGCAAAGGACAGCGGAATCTGTCCGGCCACCACATCCAGCACGGCGAGACCGCCGCCCTTGTACGGCACATGGACGATGTTGATGCTGGTCGCCGCCTTGAACACTTCACCGACGATATGCGAGGTGGTGCCGACGCCGCCCGAACCGAAATTGAATTCGCCGGGCTTCGCTTTCGCCAGCGCAACAAACTCCTGCACGGTGCGCGCCGGCACTGAGGGGTTGATCACCATCATCGGCGCTGCCGTGGCAACAATCGATACCGGTGCAAAATCCTTGAAAGGATCAAAGCCCAAGCGCTTGTAGAGAAAAGCGTTTGTGACCATCGCACCGCCGCTGGTCAGCAGCAGCGTGTAACCGTCGGCAGGCGCGCGAGCGGCAATTTCATGACCGAGGTTGCCCGCCGCGCCGGGCCGGTTGTCGACGATGATCTGTCTGCCGATCGTATCCGACAGTTTCTGCGCAACCAGCCGCGCCATCACGTCGCTGGTGCCGCCCGGCGGATAGGGCGCGATCATGCGCACCGGTTTATTGGGATAGGACTGCGCCCGCACGAACAAGGGCAGCAGACAGGCCAACACACAGCAGCACACGCGCAACGGTTTCACGGGCATCGCTCCTCCTCCGGATTTCAGCCTGGGGACCACCATTCTACGCCCGCCGATAAGTCGGGCTTTCAGGTGATGTTATCGGGCATTCGCCGCAAAACAGTAGAACAGGCCGGCATCGCCCGGCAAGACACCTGTGCCCAAGGAAATGTGCAGTGCTACCCCAACAGCAGGTTCGGCCGCCCCAATTGCAGCAGCACGCCGAGCTCATCGGCGAAGGTCCAGCTGCTGACAATCTCGCCATAGTCATCGAAATTGAGAATAGCCACCACATTGACACCCATCTGCGCACCGGTCGGCGCAATGCCGCAGAAGGTTCCCGTGTGCGTGCCGTTGACGTTGAAACGCACCCAGACCTGATTGCCCTCGGCCAGCAGCACATCCAGTCCGTAACGCCGCTCGGCAAAGGCGGCGTTCAGATTCATTTCACCGTGGCCGTGCGCCTTGCTGAATTCACGCGTGTGCTGGAAACCGAAACGCAGGTTGTGGTGATTGGCAGCCAGTCCGTCCTTGGTCTGCGTCGACAGCCGGGTGCGCGCCGCCGTCAGCTTGTTGCGCGCCAGCACAGTCGTCGCCGGCTGCGCCTCCAGTTTTTTGATGAAGGTCGCGGCATCGTCGGTCTGCGGCAGTGCCGGCGCGATCAGTTTGCCGTCCGCACGCGGCGGCAGTTTGGCGCCAAGCTGACGCAGCAGCTCCGCCTCATCCATCATGAACCAGCCTTCGACCATCTGGCCATTGACGATGCGGATCAGCGCAACTTCATAGACGTCGATTTTTTTGCCGGTCGCCGGAATGCCGAAAAAATTGCCGGTGTGGGTGCCGGTGACACGGAACAGCAGCCCGACCCGGTCGCCGTCGGCAATCACCTGTTCGATGACATCGACGCGATCCGGAAACGCCGCACGCAGATACAGCGCCGGATGCGGCCAGCCCTGATCACGCGCATTGCCGGCAAGATGCAAATTGCCGCCGCGCACCCGGTCGTAGTTTGGCGCCATCACCTCTTTCTCGACCTGCGGCATTTCCGGCGTGCCCTGCTTCTGCTTGAAGCGCAGGGCGATGTCGACGTTGCGGGCGAGTTCGCCGCTGCGGTTCGGGTTGGCGTGGTTCATGGAATACGGCTCCTCTGAAACGGCTTTGTTGTTGATTTAATTTTCAAAACAATCTGATGCCGTGTAAACCATAACGCCCGGAATACTGAATGACAACTATGCTTTGTGTTTGAATTTCTGCGTCAAAGCCAAAGCCCCACCACCCAGCATCACACCCGCCAGTATCCAGAACACCCCCGACACTCCCACTGCTGCGCCGATGGCGCCGAAAGCCATCGGGCCGCTCATGCGCACGGTGTTGTTGACGGTGAGTCGGATACCCAGCATCTGCCCGGATCGGCCGTCGGAGGAATTGGCGAACATCAGGATCACGGTCAGCGGGATGCCGATGCCCATGCCGAGGCCGAACAGGAAAGCGACGGCGCCCAGCACAAAGGCGTTAGTCGTGAAAGGCACCAGAGCAAAACCGAGTGCGCCGGTGAGGAACACCCACATCAGCAGTTTTTCGCCGGGATACCGTTCGGACAGCTTGGCAAGGAAGTTGCGAACAATGAAGGCCGCGATCGCCAGCGTCGCCAGCACGCCACCGATCGCCGAGGCGGAGAGGCCGATTTCGTGACCGTGGATCGGCACATAGAACTGGAACAGGTCGTAACCGAGTTGCACCAGGCCACCGGTAATAAGCATCACCACCATACCCCTGTCGATCAGCGTGCGTGGCGCCGCCCCGGCTTTGGCGCGGCCGCGCGCGGGCGGCAGGTGACGCCCCTGCCACAGCACCAGCGAGATCACCACCAGCGACAGCGCCGCGGTGGCCAGACAGGCCCAGCCGTAACCGAAGTGATCGATCGACAGGCCGGCAAGCAGCGGCCCGAAAAAGCTGGTGGTCGCGCCAATCATGCTGAAGTTGGCGAAATTACGTGCGCGCTCTTCCGGCTTGCTCAGATTACCGATCAGGTTCTGCAAGGTGACATGGAAAAACGACAGTGCGAGGCCGTTCAATGCGGCGGCAGCGTAAAACACCGGCAGCGACGGGAAAAAATACATCAGCAGCAGCGATGCCGCGGCGCAGGTCGCGGCAAACAGCAGCAACTTGCGTGCAGCCTTGCGGTCGGCAAGACCGCCGACAAACCAGGACAGCAGCACCGGGAACAGGAACAGCAAACCGCCGATGATGCCGACCTCGCTCGCTGATGCACCGAGGTGCAACGCGTACAGCGTCAGCAGCACCCGCATCGAATTGTTGCCGGTGAAATTGAAAAACGTCAGCGCCAGGGTCAGGTAGATGGAGCGCAAGGGATTACACGGCTCTGCATGGCTATTGAAATGTGGACTTGTGCGCGTCGCGGGCGACGCACAAGCAGTGTGACTGAAACCGGCGTTCGCGGTTCACCGGCCGCACAAAAAACATTTACCTGTCATCAGGCAGGGAATGACTTCAGCGACAACCGCCGTCCGCCCTGTTTATTTCGCGGCAGGCCTTGCGGCGCTGTTGAAGGTGAAATTGTCGTAAGCCATTTCGGCGACGCGGAACCAAAGGAACTGGTCGGCGCGGAACTTGAGCCACTGGCTGTAGATGCGCTTGAAGTGCGGGCTTTTTTCTGCGGCTTCGTCGTAGATCTCGAAGGCGGCTTTTTGCGCGGCTTCCATGATCGGCTTGGAGAACTGGCGCAGCTGCGCGCCGCCGCCGACCAGACGCTTCAGCGCCTGCGGGTTTTTCGCGTCATAACTGGCGAGCATATGCACATTGGCCTCGGCGCAAGCCGATTCAAATATCGATTTATAGGCCTTGGGCAGCGCCTCCCATTCCTTCAGATTCACCACCGTCGACAGCTGCGGCCCGCCTTCCCACCAGCCTGGGTAGTAGTAATACCTGGCGACTTTCTGGATGCCGATCTTTTCGTCATCGTAGGGGCCGACCCACTCCGCCGCATCAATCGTGCCGCGTTCCAGCGCCTGATAGATTTCGCCGCCGGCAATCTGCTGGCCGACCACGCCGAGTTTGCCCAGCACCTGCCCGGCGAGTCCGCTGACTCGCATTTTCAGGCCCTTGAGATCGGCTAGCGTTTTGATTTCCTTGCGGTACCAGCCACCCATCTGCACGCCGGTGTTGCCGGTGGGGAACTGGATGCAGCCGTAATCCTTGAAAAGGTCAGCAACGGCCTGCAGGCCGCCGCCGTAATACATCCACGCGTTCTGCTGGCGCGCGTTGAGTCCGAATGGCAACGCCGTGGCAAAGGCAAATGCCGGGTCCTTGCCGATGTAGTAATAAGGCGCGGTATGGCCGCACTGCACTGTGCCGTTCTGCACGGCATCCAGCACCTGCAAACCGGGAACGATTTCACCGGCAGCGAAGACGCGGATCTGGAATTTGCCATCCGTGCCCTCCGATACCCGCTTAGACAGAATCTCGGCAGCGCCGTACAGCGTGTCGAGGGTTTTCGGAAAACTGGAAGCGAGCCGCCATTGGATCACCGGCTGCGCGTGAACAATCGCCGGCGCGGCCACCGTGCCTGCGGCGAGGCCGAGACCGGCCTTTTTCAGGAATGAACGACGCTGCATGACAAGCCCTCCGTAATACCTCTAAATATTTGTTTTAATGACTATCTCAAGTGCCCGCGAGAGTCATGCCCTCGACCAGCACCGAACCGCACTGCCGCGAACTGCGCCGCGATACATCGTTGCCGATGGCCACGATATTTTTGAACATGGTTTTCAGATTACCGGCGATGGTGATTTCCTGCACCGGATAGGCTATCGCGCCGTTCTCCACCCAGAAGCCGGCGGCACCGCGTGAATAATCGCCAGTGACGGGATTCACACCCTGCCCCATCAGTTCAGTCACCAGCAAACCGCGGCCCATCTTTTTCAACAGCGCGGCAAAGTCTTCGCCGGTGTCTTTCATCATCAGGTTGTGGTTGCCGCCGGCATTGCCGGTGGTCTGCATGCCGAGCTTGCGCGCAGAATAGCTGGCGAGGAAATAACCCTGCACCACACCGTCCCTGACGATGTCGCGCGCCTGCGTCGCGACACCCTCTTCATCAAAGGCGCCGCTGGCGAGACCTTTCGGAATCAGCGGCAGGTCGGCCATCTGCACAATCGGTGAAAATACCGGCTTGCCGAGACTGTCGAGAAGAAATGAAGACTTGCGGTAGAGGCTGCCGCCCGATACCGCCGACACAAAATGCCCCATCAGGCTCGCCGCAACGCCGGACTCATACAGCACCGGCACCTGCTCGGTCGGCACTTTGCGCGCCTTCAGACGTGCGATGGCGCGTTCGCCGGCTTTGCGGCCGATGAATTCCGGGGCGGGCAGATCGGCGGGATCGCGAACGGTTTCATACCAGTCGTCGCGCTGCATGCCGTCACCCTTGCCGGCGATCAGCGCGCACCAGATGCTGTGGCGCGAGCTCGGGTAACCGGCGAGAAAGCCGTTGGTGTTGCCGTAAATGAAATGCGACTGCTGCGTCGATACCGTAGCGCCTTCGGAATTGCTGACTTTCTTGTCGACCGCAAAGCCCGCAGCTTCGCAGGCCTGCGCCATTTCGATGGCGCGTTCGACCGGCATATCCCAGGGATGGATGAGGTCGAGATCCGGAAATTCGCGCGCGAGGCGGTCCGGATCAGCGAGACCGGCGCAGTCGTCGGTCGCGGTATAACGCGCAATCGCCAGTGCTGCATCCACCGTGTCGCGCAGCGCCTGCGGCGACAGATCCGAGCTGGAAGCGTGGCCGCGCTGCTTGCCGATGTAAACGGTGACGCCGATGCCCTTGTCGCGGTTGTATTCGATAGTTTCGACTTCGCGCTGGCGCACGGTGACGGTCTGGCCGAAGCCTTCGCTGACTTCGGCGTCGGCAGCAGTCGCGCCGCGGGTTTTGGCATGGGCCAGCGCATCAGTCACCAGCTGTTTGAGCGTGTCGTCGGTATAGGAAAACGGATTGGATGCCATGATTTTTGCGGAATGCAGGGGCCGGCCCTGCAGGAAAGGGCGTTATCATAACAGCTTCAAATTCAGCCATTTCCCGCGATCGCCTGCGATTTACCCCTGTTTCTGCCATGGATGACACCCCCGAATTCGACGATCTGCCCAGCAAGAGCCAGCGCAAACGCGACATGGACGCGCTGCAGGCCATCGGCGCCGAGCTGACCGAGCTCAACGAACAGCAGCTGGCGACCATCGATCTGCCGGAAAGCCTGCGCGACGCCGTGCGGGAAGCCCGCGCCATGAAACACAACGAGGCGCGGCGGCGGCTGGTGCAGTACATCGGCAAGCTGATGCGCCAGATCGACGATCCGGCGACGATCCGCAGCAAGCTCGACGGCTTTCTGTCGGTCTCCGCCGAACAAACCGCGCAGCTGCATCACATCGAACGCTGGCGTGAGCGCCTGCTCGCCGAGCCGCAGTCGGTGTCGGAGTTCATCGCCGCCTATCCGGAAGCCGACAGCCAGCAGTTGCGCACGCTGATCCGCAATACCACGGAAGAACGCGCCCGCGCCAAGCCACCCAAACATTTCCGCGCGCTGTTCCAGATGATCCGCGGCCTGGTCGAGGCACGAAACCGTCCGGCCCACACCGAAACCCCGGCCGATTGAGGCCCCGAAGGCCGGCCCCGATATAATCCGCGTCATGCCGAATTCCGCAGAACAACTCATCATCGGTCTGGTGTCGATCAGCGACCGCGCTTCGCAGGGCGTCTATAAGGACGAAGGCATTCCCGCGCTGGAAGACTGGTTCAAACAGGCGATCAGCGCCCCGCAATGGCGCACCGTCACACGGCTGATCCCGGACGAGCGTCCGGTTATCGAAGCCACGCTCAAGGACCTGGTCGATCAGGAAGGTTGCCATCTGGTGCTGACCACCGGCGGCACCGGCCCGGCGCTGCGCGATGTCACGCCCGAAGCCACGCTGGCGGTCGGTGACAAGGAAATGCCGGGTTTCGGCGAACAGATGCGTCAGGTCAGCCTGAAGTTCGTGCCGACAGCAATTCTGTCGCGGCAGGTCGCGGTGATCCGGAAAAAGTCACTGATCATCAACCTGCCGGGCCAGCCGAAAGCGATCAAGGAAACGCTGGAAGGACTGAAGGACGAATCGGGCAAACCGCTGGTACACGGCATATTTGCGGCCGTGCCCTACTGCATTGATCTGATCGGCGGACCGTATATCGAAACCCATGACGCCGTGTGCAAGGCCTTCCGGCCGAAATCGGCAATCCGCCCCAAACAATCCTGAACATTGAATCTGCCTGCGCAGCCCTGACGGAACCCCCATGACTGCATTGCTTGAAACCATCGAACTCGAAACCGCAGCGAACCCGACCGCAGCCGTGATCTGGATGCACGGCCTTGGCGCCGACGGCAACGACTTCGTGCCCATCGTCAACGAGATCGACCTCAGCGGCGCGCCTGGCATCCGTTTCATATTTCCGCATGCGCCGACGCGTCCGGTGACCATCAACAACGGTTATGTGATGCGCGCCTGGTATGACATTTCCTTCGGTGAC